>Ga0129302_1000008_pt1 | contig 106933 bp, 93 predicted proteins | sample BlaSprsedimmetaG_FD_94476 | JGI IMG/M metagenome (GOLD analysis project Ga0129302, IMG submission 94476) | Hot spring sediment bacterial and archeal communities from California, USA to study Microbial Dark Matter (Phase II) - Blank Spring... | ecosystem: Environmental > Aquatic > Thermal...
CATATATAAAACATCTCATAAGTGTTATACAACATACAAAAAAAATTTGCTTTTTTGTTGGTGGGGGTAAATTTGCATTTAGATAATCGTTTAACACTAAATGTAAAACGTCGTACAGAAAAGAGAAAGTTTTACTACATTTGTGCCAAGCCCATCAGGTGGGGGCGGTACACCCGGAGGCACCACCGGGGCGAAAGGTGTAAACATTATAAGAAAATGAGTTTATTTTTTAAATTTTGTTTACCCAGAACTAAGGTAAAAATACTTGGAGGCAGTGAAAAAATGATAATTTTGTATGAAATATTATCTACTTATATATGAAAAAGCCTATTATAAGAAGAAAATCGCCTTTAATTCAATTGGCGATACTCTTATTTCTAGTTAATTTAAATACATCGTGCAAAAGAACTACTACTGAAGGAGAGACATCCGAAAAAGGGGCGAGCACATCGCCCACTCCAGTTTATGTTACCACAGCACTGGTTGCTATAAAACCATTTTATAAGGAGCTTTGGAGTAATGGCAGGGTTGAAGCAGGTTCAACTGCACAAATTCTTTTTGATCAGCCGGGTATGGTTAAAGAGGTTATGGTTCGGAATGGTCAGGAAGTTACCAAGGGACAGGTTATAGTTAAACTCGATGACACCGTGGAACGGATAGCTTTACTAAAGGCTCAAAACGCACTAGAAAGGGCAAAGGTTGAAATGGCCGATATATTATTGGGGTATAATTCAAGTGGTGATACAGCTAATATCCCAGTAGCAGTAAAAAAAACCGCAAGCATCCGCAGCGGTTTATATGACTCTCAATTAGCATTGAAAGAGGCATTGTTCCATCTTTCAAAAACGGAGATTAAATCGCCAATATCCGGTAGAATTGTTGACATGGAGGTTCAGCCCAACAACCCTACCTCGGCCTATAAGTTGGTTTGCAAAGTAATTGATGAAACCTCGCTAAGAGTTCGATTCGGGATAATGGAAACAGAGCTGGAGTGGGCGCAGCCCGATGCCGAAGTTCAGGTATCGCCTTTATCGTTGCCTCAAGTCAAGGTTTTTGGTAAAATTATTGAAGTGAACCGGTTGGTTGATAACTCTGGGATGGTAAGCGTGGTTGCAAGTATACCGCAAAATCCATACTTAATACCCGGCATGAATGTTAAGCTTTGCATCCGGAAAATGATTAGTAATGCGCTTGTTTTGCCAGTAGATGCCATAACTCGCAGGCAAAACCGCGATGTGGTATTTGTTATGTCCGATTCATTGGCAATATGGCGATACGTAACTGTGGGGGGTAGAAATACAACAGAAGCGGTAATTCTTGATGGAGTTAAACCGGGCGAGCGCGTTATTGTGAGCGGAAATGCAACCATTGGGCATGAGGCATGGGTGAAGGAATCCGAACGGCCTTTAGAGTAAATCCTTACAATGAATAATCTGGAAAGAGCTGAAAAAATATCAGGCCTGATTCCATTTGGCTTTAAGCCTTTTGCTGTTATTCTGTCATTTGTTCTTTTAAGCCTGTTAGGATTCATTGTAATGCCTTTTTTACCCTTAAAGCTTTATCCTTCAGAATCGGGTCAGCAAATTTTTATAAATTACTACATTCCAGGGTACAAGCCCAATGTGGTTGAAATGGAGGTTACAGCCCCAATAGAATCGGTAATTTCATTAATTGAAGGTATTGAAAAAATTGAATCCACCTCCGGCGAGGGCTTGGGTGAAATTGTGGTAGAAGTTAAGAAGAGGACTGATGCCGATAAGGTAAAAAGGTTAATCATTACAGCCATTAGACAAATTTATCCAAAACTACCACAATCGTTATTCTTTCCTACAGTTTCGAGCGTTAGTCAAGATGATTATCACAAAAAGCAGCTTTTAGTTTACACCTTATGGAGTGATAAACCAAACTGGGAAATCAAGGAAATTGCTTCCGATATAATAATACCCCAACTAACTTCGCTTGAGGGAATCGCTTCGGTTGAAATTCAGGGTGCATCGGAATTGATTTGGCAAATTAGGATAAATCCTATTGCCCTGCAAAATCTAGGTTTATCGCCCGACAAGGTAGCAACTACCTTGAAAAGCTATGTCATAAACGAGGGAGTGGGACAGGCTCTCTCTGTAAAAGGGAATGGCCATAACATTTCGCTTGCGGGTCCTGGTATAACAGCCAATGATTTGGCCACAGTTCCAATAGCACTAGTAAACGGACGAATAATACAACTATGTCAAGTTGCCAAAGTTGAGCAAGTTCAAAGAGATACTGAGAAGGAATTTAGAATAAATGGGAAACCTGCTGTTTACCTTGTAATATCATCTACTCCTGATGCTAATCAAATTAAACTTGCCAATAAAATATATGGGGTGTTTGAAAGCATAAAGAACGACAACCAGGGTATTTCATTTAGCAAGATATATGATTCTACCCAACAACTACGTATCGATCTAAGAAAGAATATTTTACGAACATTGTCGTCGTTGGCTTTGCTGCTTATTTTTGTGCTGTTGGCATACCGTAAGTTAAGGTACTTATTGATTATAAGTTTTTCGCTATTAACAAATATTGCCATTGCTAGCTTGCTTTATTTTTTATTCAAAATAGAGATACACCTATTTTCATTATCAGGTTTCGCATTGTCGTTGGGTTTGATTATTGATAACACGCTTGTAACCCTTGATCACCTGAGGGATAAGAAAAATATGAAAATTTTTACGGCATTACTTGCTGCAACTTTAACAACCATTGCAGTACTGGTATCAATATTTTTCATGAAAGGCAAATTGATTCAAAATCTTATAGATTTTGCTTGGGTAATTATAATAAACTTGAGCGTTTCACTTGCAATTGCTCTATTTTTTATACCTGCGTTGTTCCAAGCATATCCGGTGTTAAAAAAAGGGAAAAAAAATAATATTAGGAAATTAAAAATACTTGCGAAAAGTCTTGTATGGTATGAGAAATACTGTTGCTTTGCCATTAAGCATAAAAGGTGGGGCATGGCATTGGGGCTATGGGCAATTGGTATACCGGTTTTCTTGTTACCCAATAAAATTGAAAGTAAATCGGTTTGGGCCGAAATGTACAACAAAACGATAGGTAGCGATACCTATCAATACACTCTTAAACCCATAGCCGATAAAGCTTTGGGCGGTAGTTTAAGGCTCTTCTATAACAGTACATGGGCAAATCATGCATGGGAAATTCCTGAGCGGACAAAACTAACTGTGGTATACAAACTTCCCGATGGTGTAACCCTTGAACAGGCCGATGCCATTGCAAGAATTTTTGAATCGCACATTCAGTCCACTAGTGGTGTAGAAAGTTTTACAACAAATGTTAATCGTAAAAGGGGTACGCTTGAAATCTATTTTAGTAGTGAAACTGAAACGTCCACAATTCCTTTTGAATTAAAAGCCAAGTTAGAAAGGCTTTCGCTAACCCAGGCTGCTGCCGATTTCTACATTTACGGGGTTGGATTGGGATTTTCAAGTGGAACATCTTCGGGCTTTGCGAACTCAATTATCATACTAAAGGGTTATAGCTATAAATTGCTGATGGCTTATGCAAAACAGTTCGCCGATAGCATTTCTAAAAGCCCGCGGGTGAATGCCGTATGGATTACTGGAGGCGAACAATGGTTGTTTTCCGATAAGGATAATAAATATGCTAGTTTTAGTTCTGAACCTCTATTGCTTCGCAAAATTGATAAATATGAACTTTTCCAGGACATTACAGGTTTTACCGGAAACAATAGCTGGTATGGGTGGTTGCCAATTGGAGGAAAGGTACATGGTGTTAAAATTATATCGGATACTAGCTTACCCTCTGAATTTGAATTTAGTCAGCATGTTACAACATTAGATTCGGTAAACTTTCGATTGGGAAATATTACCAGCTTTAATAGTAGAAAAATTGCCGATAACATTTTTAGGGAAAACCAACAGTATATAATTACCCTAGCTTATAATTTTATTGGACCAGATAAACTTGTTGAAAAGGAACTGAAAAAGAATCTTTCTTGGATTAAAAGTAGCCTACCGGTTGGTTTTATTGCAAAAACACCATACAGCAACTGGTTTTCTGAAAGGGATATGTGGAGTTACTATCTTATTGGCGTTATGCTTTTGCTTATCTACATTATTTCAGCGGTATTATTTGAATCACTGGTTCAGCCGCTTGCCGTAATTACATTAATTCCGTTGTCGTATGTGGGCACATTTCTTACCTACTGGTTATTTGATTTGCCTTTTGACCAGGGAACAATTGCCGCCTTCATACTTCTTGGTGGTTTGGTTGTTAACTCAGTTATATACATACTAAATGAGCAAAATAATTTAGGAAATTATATTTCTGGCTCGTCTAGGGTATGGTACCTAAAAGCATTAAGGAATAAGTTTATTCCAATATTACTAACTATTCTGTCAACCGTATTTGGTCTTTTACCCTTTGTGGTTTTTGGCGAGGAACCATTTTGGTACTCATTGGCCATTGGTACCATAGGAGGATTATCGATTAGCGTTATTATACTATTGATTTTCATGCCGGTTTTACCTGGTGTTTTCAAAAATAACAGAATATAGTTATGGTTCGATATCTTATAAAACGTCCAGTTGGCGTGCTGATGGTTTTTCTTGCACTGCTATTACTTGGTATCTTTTCGTTCTTTTTTATTCCGGTTTCATTATTGCCCGATATTGATGCCCCTCAGATTTCTGTCAAGATTGATTATCCAGGGAAGTTAGCAATGGAGATTGAGCAATCGGTTACTTCGCCCCTTCGGTTTCAGTTACAGCAGGTGAGCAGAATAGAATCGTTAGAGAGTGAAACGCGCGATAACGAAGCTGTTATTACAATTCGGTTTAAGTATGGCACAAATGGCGATAATGCATTTTTTGATGTTAACGAAAAACTTGACCTTGCCATGTCATACATTCCTCGCGAAGTTCAACGTCCAAGAGTAATAAAGTCAAGCGAAAGCGTTTTGCCAATTTTCAATATAAATGTTTTTTATAGGGATTCAGCATTTGGAACAACTCGAATGCTAGAGCTCAGTCAGTTAATACAATTTGTCATAAAAAAACGCTTGGAGCAATTACCCGAAGTTGCGCTTACCGATATTTCAGGAGTCTTACAGCCAGAAGTAAGAATAATACCTGACGAAGCAAAACTAATGGTGTTAGGAATCTCTTATCAACAAATAAGCAATGCCATTAATCGTGCAATGAGTAATTTGGGCACAATAAAATACAAGCAGGGGCAGTTGGTTTTTGATGTAACCTTTGAATCGGAAGTCGGAAAGCCCGATGATATTGCCAATTTGGCTATTGAGGCATCGGGGCGTGTTTTTAGATTAGCCGAAATAGCAACCATTACACAATGCCCCCAAAATAGTAAAGGATTATATGTTTACAATGGGAAACCTGCTGTAAGTATAGCTGTTTTGAAAACATCGAATAGCAAAATCTCTGATTTAAAGACAAGTATTTTTAAACAACTTGAGTTATTCCGCTCCGAGTACCCTGATCTTGAATTTGCGATCAGTAACGATCAATCTCGCATTCTTGACCTTTCAATGAGTAATTTAAAGTCGTCGCTACTCATTGGTATTCTTTTAGCGATTGGCGTGATGTTCCTTTTCATGGGCGATTACCGGAGCCCTTTCATTATGGCAATAACTATTCCCGTTTCGTTAGTAATATCAGTTTTCCTGTTCTATTTGGTAGGGCTTTCAGTAAACATCATCTCTTTAGCTGGGCTTATTTTAGGGGTTGGAATGATGGTTGATAATTCAATTGTTGTTATTGACAATATAAATCAGTGGCATCAAAGAGGCGAATTATTAGAGGAAGCAGTTGTAAAGGGAACAAATGAAGTAATTACCCCTCTACTTTCTTCTATGCTTACAACATGTGCGGTATTTCTTCCTTTAATTTTTCTTAGCGGAATAGCAGGAGAACTATTTTACGATCAAGCAATGGCTGTAACCATTGGGCTTATTATCTCTTTCTGGGTTTCAATTACGTTAATTCCAACGCTATACTTTAATTCAAATTACTTCAAGTCGCATGTTAAATACCATCCGATATTTCCATTAGAAAAACCTTATCTTATTGGACATAACTTTTTAGAAAGGCGAAAACGGCTGGTTTTAATTTTTACCATAGCGATGTTTCTATTGTCGCCCATTGTTTTTAACAAGATGGAAAAGCAGCAGATACCAACTCTCTCGCATCGCGAATTAATGGTTGATTTAACATGGTCCGATAAGGTAAGTGTTGAAGAAAATTACCAGCGGTTTAGTAAATTAGTTCCTTTATTGGAGAGTATTTCAATCCAAAATGCAGCATATATTGGTAGGCAGCAATACTTACTAGTAAAAGGGTTTGAACAAGAAGAGAATCAAGTAAAGATTTATAAAGAATTGATTGATACCATGGGTGTTGATAATACAAAAAAAGTAATTGCCAATTCCGTTAAGGGAATCGATAATAATTCTGATATAAAATTTTCTTTTCCAGAAACAGTTTTTGATAGGGTTTTCCCTTCGAATAGTCATACACTATTGGTTAAGATTTACCCAGGTAGGGGTGTGGATTTTGTTACCCCAGAGTTGATTGGAAAAAAATTATCAATAATTAGACGTAGTTGTAATTCTTCATTTAGCTTTAATTTACCTGACTCATTGAATCGTTTGTCGCTCCGAATAATACCTGAACGGCTCCTTGTATACCATGTTAGTGTTGCTAAGGTAATTGATGGTATTCGGAAAGAGTTAGGCGCTAAGAGGATAGCAGACATAAACTATGAACAGCAGGTACTGCCCATATACTATGGTAGTTCGGGCAAATACATTGAAAGTATTATTTCTGAGGCTACCGTCGAAAATGATTATGGAGAACTCGTCCCTGTTAGGCAGCTCGTTCAATTTGTTTCAGTCAATAGTTTACGAACAGTATTTGCTGATGCTACCGGTTTGTATTACCCCATAAATATTGAGGCTAATGTTAATGATCAAAAATCAATAATAGAGAACCTTAGGAGATCTAAAATTGATGGGGGTAACTACAGTTTGGGTTTTTCAGGCGATTATTTCAAATCACAAAAAACAACTTCAGAATTAGTCATGGTGCTATTGGTTTCCGTACTGTTACTATACTTTATTATGGCAGCCCAATTTGAATCGCTATGGCAGCCATTGATAGTGTTAATTGAATTGCCTGTTGATTTCTGTTTGGCTATAGTTGTACTTTGGCTATTGGGTGGTACCATTAACGTAATGAGTTTAATTGGTTTGGTTGTTATGGGAGGAATTATTATAAACGACTCTATTTTAAAAATAGATACAATCAATAGATTGTTGAAAAAGGGTTTCCCGATTGAAAAGGCAGTTAAACTTGCTGGGGTTAGAAGGGTGAAAGCTATTGTGATGACCAGTGCAACTACTGCTCTTGCAATAATGCCAATATTATTTGGAACTGATATTGGATCTGAACTTCAGCGACCCATGTCTATTGTTCTTTTTGCAGGTATGATTTTAGGAACACTGGTAAGTCTTTTTGTTATTCCTTTGCTTTTTGCAGAATTTTATAAGCTTACGACACGTGCAAAATATAAACATTGAACAGGTTTAGAGTAAAAGTTTTTGTCAAAATTCATGTTGATTCGGCAAGTAAATAATTTTTTGTAAATTTGCATCCGCAATTTTGACAAGATCTTTTAGGTGTTGTAGATTCTAACTAAGTAAATGCCCAGATGGCGGAACCGAGTGAAACGAGCTCCCGCCATCCACTGGCAACCAAACATTACAGTTGGTTCAAAGTTCTTTTAGGTATTGCAAAGCATAATCTAAATGCCCAGATGGCGGAACCGAGTGAAACGAGCTCCCGCCATCCACTGGCAACCAAACATTACAGTTGGTTCAAGGTTCTTTTAGGTATTGCAAAACATAATCTAAATGCCCAGATGGCGGAATTGGTAGACGCGCTAGTTTCAGGGACTAGTATCAGCAATGGTGTGCAGGTTCGAGTCCTGTTCTGGGCACCAGTTATTACAGAAATTTTTTTTTCTGTGAGTTATGGAAGAATTAATTTTGTTATTATTTTTGCAGCGATTTTTGAATAATGATACTTAATGCCCAGGTGGTGGAACCGAGTGGAACGAGTTCCCACCACCCATGGTTAAAAGAATAAGAAAGTTAGAGTCAAAAGAGACACTAACAATTGAATAATGATACTAGACGCCCAGGTGGTGGAATTGGTAGACACACCAGCTTGAGGGGCTGGCGCCGTCAAAAGCGTGCAAGTTCGAGTCTTGTCCTGGGCACCCGAATAAACCTTGTGAAAGTCACAAGGTTTTTTTATTTTTGGTGTTCACCAAATTGTAAAGCCATGAGAGCCAATTTGCTTTTCGCCGCTTTTAGCATGGTGTCAACCATATTGTTTGCCCAAAAAACCGACGATTTTACCACTTCAAGTGGTTACACTCTGCGAATAACTCATATAGGGCACGGAACGTTAATGTTTAATTTCCGTGGCAAGGTAATTCATATTGACCCATGGTCAAGGCTGGCAGAGTACGATTCGCTTCCAAAGGCCGACTATGTCTTTCTTACCCACCATCATGGCGACCATTTGGATTCAGTGGCTTTATCGAAAGTGGTTACATCCAACACCCTGCTTTACTGGACAAAAATCTGTGCTGCACAAAGCAAACTTAAGCTGGAAGGGAAGGTGGTAGCCAATGGCGATACCATCGCTACACCTGATTTCCGTTTTATTGCAGTTCCCGCATACAATATTGTGAATAAACGTTCGAATGGTAATCCATTTCATCCTCAAGGTGAGGGCAACGGGTATATATTTGAATTCGATAACCTTAGGGTTTATGTGGCCGGCGATACCGAAAATATTCCCGAAATGGAGGGTTTTGGGTATATTGATATTGCATTCTTGCCCGCAAACCTACCCTATACCATGAGTCCTGAGATGTTGAAATCGGCTGTTCTGATGCTAAAACCCAAAATTCTTTTTCCTTACCATACAGGGAATACCGACTTGAATATTATTAAAGATATGTTTGTTGATATAAAAGATGTTGATGTTAGATTTAGGGAATTGAAATAAAAAAGTTGTCCGGGTTATACTGTCTTTTGATCTGGGACTTTTGGTGGATTCGATGCATGGCCGACAGTAAATGCGGTGATCCGGACAACCTGGCTGCTGGTGGCAACAGCAATTTATGTATTTATGATGTTTGGGACGTCATAAGTAATAACAAAACCGTGCCAGAATTATAGAATAGATTTTAATTATTAAGAAAAAATTGCAACTATAAGATAATCAAATTTATATAATTTGTTTTTGAAATGAATTCTAATACGAAAAGCAAAAAGGTGTAGAAAATTTTCTACACCTTGTGGAGTTCGGTTGTTGTGTCACTACTCAATTAATGTTCACTTGAATTACTCATGCTTTGTGTAGCACGGTAAAATACATCGTGAATGCGTGTTCGGTAGTTAAGGTTTGAAAGTTTTGTATTTTCTGCATCGGGATGAACACGATTTGAAAGGAATATAAATACCAGTCCGTTTTGTGGGTCAGCCCAAACCATTGTTCCGGTAAAGCCGGTGTGGCCAAAACTTTCGAGCGAAGCCATTTCTCCTGCAGGCGACGAACCGTTGGTGTTGGGCTTATCGAAACCGTATGCACGGCGGTTTCCATTTGTTGGTTTTACATTTGCGAAAAGGTTAACTGTTCCCGGTTCAAAGAAACGTTCTCCTCCGTATTCGCCATCGTTTAGGTAAAGCTGCATGAGCTTAGCCAAATCGTTGGCGTTGGCAAAAAGGCCGGCATGGCCTGCAACCCCGCCGAGCATGGCTGCTGCTGGGTCATGAACATGCCCCCATACTAGCTGTTTGCGGAAAACGGGGTCGTGTTCGGTAGGGGTTATCCTTTCAGTATCAAAATGCCGTAATGGGTTGAAACAGGTGTAGTTCATCCCTAACTTGCTGTATATTGGCTCTACAACTTTGTCTAACTTTCTCTGTTCTATGCTTTCAACTACCCTTTGCAGGTAAAGGAAACCTAAATCGCTGTATCGGTATTTACCGGCGTCAGTAATGGGCGATTGGTTTATCCATTTGTAAATGGAATCGCCAATGCTTGCCGATGAGTAAATACGGTATGCAACATTGTTCGGGAAGTTAGTGCTGGAATCGGTTCGGTAAAATTTGGGGTTGGGATAGGCAAACCTGCTGGCAAAGCGTTTGTTATTGAATTTGTAGGGATGTGTTTGGCTGAAGGTTTCTGTCCATAGTGGTATATTTGGTTCCAGCGAGGTTAGAGTATTCATGTAAAAGGGTATCCATGCCTGCAATCCGGCTTGATGGCGGAGAATATCGCCAATGAGCAATTTCGATTTATCGGGAAATTTCTTTAAATCGATGAACTGACCCAGCTTTGAGTCGAATGTGAGCATGCCCCGGCTGTAAAGACTCATTACGGCAGGCAATGTAGCAGCAACTTTGGTTACCGATGCAATATCGTAGAGCATTCTGATATCGTTGCCGTATTCCGAAACGTAGGTGGGTTTACCGAACGCCTTGTTGTAGAACACAACGCCATCTTTTGCGGCGAGGATTTGCATACCTGGAGCTGCCCCTGTTCTTACTATTTCTATGGCAATGGAATCTACCTCCGAGAGTTGTTCCGATTCTATTCCAAGCTCCTCAGGAATGCTGTATCCAAGTCTTATCTTTTGGTTTGATTCGTAACCGGTGTTAATGCTAAAAAGGTCGCTTGCGGTTACGCTTAACCTGCCAGAGAAAGGGATGCCTCCAAAAATGGTTTGTGCCGTTAGGTTTTGGCTATCGGTTGAGTTATCGTATGAAACAATTATTGCAGCAAAAGCTAATGGATTAGCAAACCGACTAATAGAGTAGGGGTTGCCAAACAGGTTAAGTATCACCTTTTTCCTGAATGATATGTCGAACAGGAAATTGGAGGCTTGTTGGCTAACGCCGTATCTCTTTGCTGCTCTGCTCTCAATGGTGTGGTATCCAACAATGATTAAGTTGTATGGCTCTACATTGGTAAGCAGTGCATCGTACTCTACCTGAGGGGCTTCAGAGTTAATGGAAAAAGTATGCACATTGGTGTACAGTTCAAGTTGCTCCCGGAAAACATCTCCTTTGTTTTCGCCAATTTCAATATAAGCAATCTTAAGAGTATCGAGCCCTTTTAGCGGTATGGTATTGTTGGCATTGTGTATTACTGTAATTGCGTTTCGGATAATTTTACGGCGGAGCACCTGTGAGTAAGGTAAGTTTAAGTCGTTGTATAGCCCATCAATTTTTATGGGTTGATACCTATTTAAACCAACATGATACTTGGCCATTAAAACTTTTTTGCATTTTATGTTGATCAGCTCTTCGGGTATTTGTCCACTTTGGGTAAGCTTTTCAATCCTTCTAATGGTTTTCTCAATTTCAGATGGGAAAAGAAGTATATCGTTCCCGGCAAGAAGCGAACGGATATTTGCATCAACAGGGTCGAAGTAGGCCGATACGCCTTTCATGTTGAGTGCATCGGTAAAAGCAAGTCCATTAAATCCAAGTCCGCTAAAAAGTTTTTGCCCTACAATTCGCGATGAGAGGCTCGAAGGTAGTATCGTGTCGGGTTCGAGCGAGGGTATTTTAAGATGTGCAACCATAACACCAGCCACACCACTTGAAATGAGCCTTTTAAACGGGTATAGTTCAACGGAATCGATATGGTTTGCGCTGTGCTGTACCAGGGGTAGGGTTAGGTGAGAATCGTCGTAAGTATCGCCATGGCCAGGGAAATGCTTAGCGCAAGCCAGTACCCCATTGTCCTGCAAACCCTTGGCGTAGGCTATGCCATGCCGGCTTACCATATCCATATCTTGCCCAAATGACCTTGACCCTATAACGGGATTTAGCGGGTTAGTGTTGATGTCGATAACCGGCGCAAAGTTGATGTGCATTCCCAAACGCTTTAGCTGTCGTGCAATATCGGCAGCCATTTGGTAGGTTAGCAGGGTATCGTTGGCGGCACCAAGTGCCATTTGCCTGGGATACGAAAGGGTACTGTCCAACCGCATTCCTAAACCCCATTCGGCATCAATACCAATAAGCAGGGGAACCTTTGCTAGCGATTGGTAGAAATTAGTTTGTTGTGCTTGACGAACAGGGCCACCCTGGAAGAATATCAACCCGCCAATGCCTTGTTTTGTTATTAGCTGCGATATTTTCTTGACGTGGGTGTCGTTCTGGTTTGAGTATGCAGCCACCATGAAAAGCTGCGCAATGCGCTCTCTTAGACTTAGGCTATTGAAAACAGAATCGACCCACCGCATCTGGTTAGCCGAATCGGCCTTACAAATTAAAGGGTTAACATCCTGAGCGTTAATGGCATGAATAAAAATCAGTGGTATTAATACAGAAAAAATACGTTTCATTTTGAATAGGTTAAGGCTCTTGCAATGCAAATATAGCATTAGTTGGCAATTGTGCCATTTTAAGTTGATTTTGTTACGAGAGGAGGAGGAGTGAAAAGTGAAAAGTGATTCGTGAATTGTTAATCGTTAGCCGTTAAACGTGAGTAGTAAAGCAGCTGGGGAATTCTAGTTTTTATTCAGAATCGCTGAACCTGAATTCGGATTTTTTTACAACAACTTTCAACTAACAATGCCCATAGTCACTCCGAGCATTTTGTCCCGCATTAGCGGGAAGTTGAGTAATCTCCCCTATATGGTAAATGAGATGTTTTGCTAACGCTTAACACGACAATATTCTAACGAAAAACCACCAACCATCAGTTTAATCGACCTCCTCAAAATTTCTCCAGAGAGAGGAGCCTTTGGCTATTCCCTCACCTCTTAGTAAAGGGCTAGGAAGAGGCCTTAAAATCTACTGCCAACTATCAACTATCAACCATTTTCGGGCAACTATCAAGCAAAATCACGAACAACGAACAACCATCCGCGAACAACGAATCTGCTATCCTTCGAGGTCTTCCATCTCTTTTTGGAGTGCAGCCATTTTAATGGCTGTAATGGCAGCTTCAACGCCTTTGTTGCCATGTTTACCGCCGGCCCGTTCGAGTGCTTGCTCAAGGTTATCGGTGGTAAGTACACCAAAAATGAAAGGTATGTTGTAATTCAAGTTGAGTTCAGTAATACCATAGGTTACCCCCTGGCAAATAAAATCGAAATGGCGGGTTTCGCCCTGAATAACACAGCCCAGGCAGATTACAGCATCCAAATCGGCATACTCAGCCATGAACTGTCCGCCAAGGGTAAGTTCAAATGCCCCGGGAACGTGCTTTACCACAATGTTCTCGTCGGTGGCACCATGCTCAATCAGTGTGTTATATGCGCCCTCGAGCAATTTGTGAGTTACCGTATCGTTCCAGTCCGACACCACAATGCCAAACTTCATGTTCTTTGCACTTGGAACCATATTGGGGTCGTAATTCGAAAGATTTTTCAGATTAGTGGCCATAGCATTGTTTTTTGTTTTCAAAGATACGAAAATATACATCAAAAATAAGGGGTGTGGCATTTCGCTGCACCCCTTAAAATATGCTTTAAATTGATGTTCTATTTATTCATCAGCACATTTAGGCGTGCAATGTCTTTCTCAATATCCCTGGCTTCGACGCTCTTGGGGAAATCGTTTTTGATGATGTTGTAAACATCAAGAGCTTTGTTGAACTGTTTCAGCTCCTCGTAGACCATGCCAGCTTTCTTAAAGAAAATTGGCGATGTGAAATCGTTCTTTTCGTACTTGGCTGCTTTAACGTAGAATTTGGCTGCATCGCTCAACTTTTGGAGCTCAACATAGCAATCGCCAATTGCGCCATAGGCAATGGGGGTAACCATTTGGTCGCCAGCATCAAATTTCTTAAGGTAATCAATAGCTTTTTCGTATTCACCCATTTCGCGGAGACAGATGCCTGCATAGTAGTTTGCCAGGTTTCCGGTACGGGTCATCCCGTATCTATCGGCTATGGTGGCAAAGCCTAAATCGTTTTCGTTTCCATATAGTGCCAGGCGAAACGAATCCTGTTCAAAGTAGTACTGTGCCTGGAATATTTGTGAGCTGGCTTCGTCTTCCTTGGGCTGTAGGTAAAGTCGCTTGTAGCCAAAGTAGATTGCCACAATTGCCAGAATAGCCGCAACAATAATGGTTAAACTTTTTTGATTTTGCTCAATAAACTGCTCGGTGCGGGTCAAAGCATTGTCAATTGATTCTGCGGTATCGTTTGCCTGCTGTTTCTTTTTGTCTGCCATAACTAATGAATATTAATTTTTTACAAAGCAATCGCAAAAGTAATTGTTTTTGTAATATCTGAAAATTTTAGGCAAACATTTTCGGTTTAATTACCTTTGCAAATATTCATTTTGTTTTTTTATGCATCTTAAAAGGCTAACAGCCATAAACTATAAGTCGATAAATCAGGTTGATATCGAGTTTGATGTCAAAATAAACTGTTTTGTGGGCAATAACGGTCAGGGTAAAACCAACCTGCTCGATGCCATTTACTACCTATCCTTGTGCAAAAGTTCATTAACATCAACAGATTTGCGCGTAGTCCGCCATGGTCAGGATTTTTTTGTGGTACAAGGTTTTTACTCGCGCCAAGGAGTTGATGAATATATTTACTGCGGGATTAAACAGGGCGAAGGGAAAGTTTTTAAGCGTAATGGTAAAACCTACGATCGACTTGCCGACCATATTGGGTTTCTTCCGGTGGTAATGGTTTCGCCTACCGATAACGAGCTGGTGGAGGGTAGTGGCGAGGAGCGACGTAAGTATATGAATGGTGTGATTTCGCAGATTGATAGGGTGTATCTCGATGAGGTGCTGCGTTACAACCGATTGCTTGCCCAACGCAACAGCCTTTTAAAAACCTATTCCCGTACCGCTTTTAGCTACGATTTGATTGAGGCAATAGACATTCAGCTTGCCGAGTATGCTTCAGTTATCCATTCCAAGCGCAAGGCTTTTGTGAATCAGCTTATTGAAATTCTTCAGGAGTATTACAGTAGGGTTTCAAGTGGAAAGGAGAAGGTTTCGTTGAGCTACAGGTCGCACCTTAACAATACCCCTGCAGAGATACTTTTTCGCGATAACATTGAGAAAGATAGAGTACTGCAATACACCTCGGTAGGGATTCACCGCGACGACCTTACGCTTTTAATTGATGGGTATCCCATTCGCAATGAGGGTTCACAGGGTCAACAAAAAACCTACCTGATAGCCCTGAAGCTTGCTCAGTTCGATTTCATTGCTCGGGTTGCGGGTATCAAACCCCTTTTGCTGCTCGACGATATTTTTGATAAGCTCGATACCGGAAGGGTTCATAGGCTAATTGATATGGTGGCAAATGATGGGTTTGGCCAAATCTTTATCACCGATACCAACAAGAACAGGCTCGAGGAGGTTTTGGCAAAGGTAACGTCGGGGTATCGCTTTTTTCGGGTTGATAACTCTGAATTTGAACTGGTTGAATCGAGGTAATCATGAGCGATCATAACACTAAATCGTTAGGTGAAGCCATTAAGGCATTCATCGATGCCATGAAGTGGAACGATAACTTTAATCAGGCTTCGATTAGAGCTGATTGGGAAAAAATTGTTGGGCGCGATATTGCCATGAACACCACCGATGTTCAGTTTAAGGAAGGGGTGTTAATCATTAGCCTAAACTCGGCAGTTTTACGGCATGAACTGCACATGCGCCGTAAAAATCTGATTGCTTACATCAATGAGTTCTACGGGAGCGAGATGGTCAAGGAGATAAGATTAAAGTAAAAACCCCACACTTTTAGGTAGGGTTTGTGTTTTTATGGCCGAAGCGAATTCATAAGCAAATCGTAAACATGTTCACGCCTGTCGTCAAGGAATTGAGCCATTTGATCATTATTTAATGTCATCCTATATCCTATTAGCCATTTTATTGCAAATGGGAAAAGGATTAAGGAAATCATGCTGATAAAGAACTGTTCTGGGTCAACTTTTCGGATGTTACCCAGTTCGGCTTCATGCTTGAGCTGATTTGAGAAGGTTTCGGTATTGTAAAGGGTATGAACCGCCTTAAGTCTTGATGCCTGCTCGGCATTCCTATGAATAATTGACAGCACAAAGGGAACAAGCAAGGGATCTTCAGTTAGTATATCGATGTATGTATTGATATAAACCTTTATTTTTTCGTTCAGCGGCATGTCGGCATTAAGGATTTGCCTGATTTTTTGACCGTTGTCTTTTATGGATTGTTCAAATATCTGTTCAAGCAAGTTTTCCTTGCTTTGAAAGTAATAGTTCATAAGCGACAGGTTCACGCCCGCTTTGGATGCAATTTCACGAACGCCAACTCTATCTACTCCCTTAGCAATAAAAAGTTCCCGTGCTGTTTCCATCAGTTTTAATCGGGTTGCGTTGCCGTGTTTAGTATCCATTTTTTTAGTTTTTCTCAAAATTATTACAATCTGTTTAAAATAAACATATGTTTTAGAAATAAGTTTATTAAAATTGTTTTAAAATTGCCAGAGTAAATTATTGAGGGAAAATGATTACAATTAAAAATCCATACGATAGCTTGCCTGATCACGGCTGTTTTTGCTGTTCCAGCAAGAACCCTATTGGCTTAAAGCTCAGCTTTTGGTACGATGAATTAAACCAAACCGTTGAAACCCGTTGGCTTCCGCATGCTAACTATCAGGGCTATCATGGTGTGTTGCACGGAGGAATTCAATCGACACTTATGGACGAGGTGGCCAGCTGGGCCATATACATTTTGGAGGGTACTGCCGGTGTAACCCATAGCATGGAAATTCGTTATTCTAAACCCATGCTGATTGAAAAGGGCGAGGTGACTGTTAGGGGTAGAATTGACGTCCGGGAGCAACGATTGGTGACCGTGCATGTTGAACTTTTTGATGGCGAAGGCAACCCTTGTACTACTGGTAGAATCAAATACTTTGTTTTTCCAATCGAAATCGCTAAAGCAAAGTATAGGTATCCTGGCAGAGATGCATTTTTGGGAGGAGGTGAGTAGCAACGTGCCAAAACCCCAAAAAGGTTCCGGAACCGTTAGCCGTAAACCGTTAAAAGTTTTGGTATTTAGGCTTTTATTCAGGTTTCTGACTCCTGTTTTATTCTATCATCTGTCAACTATCAGTAAGATTGGTATCACAGATTTGCACAGGGTTCACACATAGTAACACAGTGTAAATCTCTTAAACCAGTTTCTTCTGTGTTCTATTTATGTTCACGGACAACTATCAATACACATATATGGTGTTGTACTTCTAACCCTTTACTTTGACTCTTTTAGCAATTATTAACACAACCAAGGTTAACTTCGAGCAGCATTATGCGTCGTACATACGTCTATTGGTTTAAAAATTACTTTTCAATTATGAACCTAAATTTTACCACATGCTCAATGCTATTTGCAGCAATATTTACTTTTATTTCACATCCTCTGACTGCTCAAGATTTTCAAAAAAAAACATGCACGGCGATGCGTGCTGATCCCCAACCTCCTGTGATTGATGGGGTATTGAACGATGAGGTTTGGCAAAAGGATAATTGGTGTAGTGGCTTTACCCAGCATGAGCCCCACAACGGCGCTGAACCATCGCAGCAAACGGAGTTCATGATTACGTACGATAATGATTATCTGTACGCTGCATTCCGTATGTACGATACTGAACCCGAGAAGATTGTTTCGCGGGTTACCCGTCGCGATGATATCGAGGGTGATTATATTGCATTAGGTATTGACTCCTACTTTGATAAACGTACTGCATTTATTTTTACGGTAACCGTTTCCGGAACAAAAATGGATATGGTAATGACCGAGAATGGCGATAGGCAAGACCCTAACTGGGACCCTATATGGTGGGCTAAGACTGCAAGAAACCCAAATGGGTGGACGGCTGAAATGAAAATTCCCCTTAACCAGCTTAGGTTCTCAGTTGCCGATGAGCAAGCCTGGGGAATACAGGTGGGCCGATACTTGTATAGGAATCAGGAAACCGATTTTTGGCAGCATGTGCCAAAGGATGCACCAGGTTTTGTCCATTTGTTTGGCGAATTGCATGGACTGAAAGGATTAACCCCGAAACGACAGATTGAAGTTGCTCCCTATGTTGTTACCAAGACCGAAAGTTTTAAGCCAGAAGATGGGAATCCCTTTATGACCGGGCGGCGTAATGGTCTGAATGCTGGTGTTGATGCCAAAATTGGCCTAACCAATAACTTTACCCTTGACCTAACCGTAAATCCCGATTTTGGACAGGTTGAGGCCGACCCAGCCTTGATAAATCTTACCGAATTTGAGACTTACTTTGAGGAGAAACGCCCTTTCTTTATCGAAGGGGGTAACCTGCTTAGCTTCCCGTTGATGTTTGGCGATGGTGATCTTGCTTCGAATAACCTATTCTACTCGCGCAGAATTGGAAGGGCTCCACAGCATTATCCTGAACTGGATGATAATGAGTACGCCCGCGTGCCTTCCAATACAACTATTCTTGGCGCAGCCAAACTTACAGGCAGGTCGAGTAATGGGCTATCGGTGGGTTTACTTGAAAGCGTCACAGGTAATGCCTATGCGAACATCGATTCAGTTGGTTATTGCTATCATCAAATGGTTGAGCCCCTTACCAACTATTCTGTTGCTACAGCAAAACAGGAATACAACTCAGGAAATACTATAGTTTCAGGGATGGCTACTTCTACCAACCGTTCACTTACTGGTATCTTGAAGGACGAGTATCACCGTAATGCTTTTTCAGGAGGTGTCGATTTGGTTCACATGTGGGCTAATAAAAAATATATGGTGGCAGCAAAGCTCTTTGGCAGCCATGTAAACGGCAATAAGGAGGCAATACTTTTAACACAAACCAGTTCTGCCCGTTACTTCCAACGCCCCGATATTAAACATGTAAGGTTAGACTCATCAAGAACATCACTAACAGGAACAGGAGGATTATTACAGTTTGGCAAGTCGGGCGAGGGTCATTTGCGATACATGGCTGCTGTTGCCTGGCGTTCACCGCAACTAGAGATAAATGATATTGGGTTTGCCCAGAATGTCGACGATATCTTTCAGGTGGTATGGGTTGGTATTCGGTACTGGGAACCTACCAAATTGTACCGATGGTTTAACGTTAACATTAACCAGTGGACAGGATGGGATTTTGGTGGTGAATCGACATATAAAGGAGGAAACATTAATCTGAATCTTAAGTTGCCCAACTACTGGTTTGTTGGTGGAGGTGTAAACTGGAATGGTGAAAGGTTAAGCGCATCTGAACTAAGAGGTGGCCCGGCAATAAAATTACCTGGGGGTATAAACTACTGGTTTAGCCTTAGTTCCGATGGGCGTAAGAATTTGATTTTTGGTGCAAGCAACAGCGCTTATTTAGGGAATTACAACAGTTCAAAAAGTAGTAACTATTCCTTTTCAATAACCTACAAACCCCTTAAAAGTTTATTGGTAAGGGTTAGCCCTTCGTATTCAAAAAGTCAAAACGAACTTGCTTATGTGACCAATGTTAGCACGTTGAATTATACACGATATGTAAGAGGTTCACTTGATCGCAATACCTGGGTTATGTCGTTAAGGGTTGAGTATAGTATCAATCCCGATTTGTCGGTTCAATATTACGGTAGGACTTACTTTACAACTGGTAGGTACTCCGATTTCAAGTATATTACCAACCCCAGAGCACATAAGTATTCCGATAGGTATTCGCAATTTACCACTTCCCAAATTACTTACGACTCCAACAATGAGGAGTATTTAGTTGATGAAAACACCGATGGCACTACCGATTACTCGTTTTCGAACCGCGATTTCAACTACCTTAACCTTCAGTCGAATCTGATAGTTCGATGGGAATACCGACCTGGTTCCAGTGTCTACTTTGTGTGGACACATGGAAAGGAGAATTATGAACCGGTTTACAGCAATTCTATTGGCGATGATGTTTATAATCTTTGGGATTCGCACCCACAAAATATTTTCTTGGTTAAATTCTCATATAGGTTTAACTAAAACATATGCTAATTATCACATGGCCGGAATTTATCCGGCTTTTTTTCTTTTAAATAGTTGGTTAATAAACATAAGGCTCTTATCCGCTATTTTTTTGTGATGTTGAACAACAACCTGTTAAATTGGTTAATATCTTGGTCAATGATTAAATTGACTTTGAAATGAAAAAACTAACCTATTTTTTAATCCTTTTGGCCTTAGCCTTAACTGTATTGTGGGGCTGTAAGGCCCAAAAAACAGTTGAAACTATGAATGCTAAATTTGAGACAGTGACACTAGGAGCAGGATGCTTCTGGTGTGTCGAGGCTATTTTTAGCCGGGTTAAAGGTGTTACTAAGGTTGAATCGGGTTACTCCGGTGGGAATGTGGTTAATCCTACATACCAGGAGGTTTGCACGGGCAATACCGGCCATGCCGAGGTGGTTCAGGTAACCTTTAACCCCGATATTATTCCGTTTGCCAAAATTCTTGAAATCTACTTTAAAACGCATGACCCAACCACGTTAAACCAACAGGGAGTTGATATTGGGACGCAGTATCGTTCGGTGATTTTCTATCATACCGAGGAGCAAAAAGCTACCGCCATTGAAATCAAAAACCAGCTCGATGCTGCAGGAATTTGGAGCAGCCCAATTGTTACTGCTATAGAGCCCTACAAGAACTTTTACAAGGCCGAAAACTATCACCAGAACTACTACGAAGGGAATAAAAACCAGCCATATTGTAGAATGGTAATCACTCCTAAACTTGAGACATTTAAAAAAGTTTTTTCCGATTATATCGATAGGTAAACCTTTTTAACCTAAACGCCATGAGTTTGTTAATTCATGGCACGATGGTTAAACCCAAATTCGTCAACTGAAAAAAACAATTGACGAATCGACTGACAAATTTTAATAATATAGAAACTTCGTAATGAGAGACTGTGAAAAGCCTGGATTACCTCGATAGGTTATTAGAAACAAGCTGTTCCTGTTTTTTTGCATTTCTATTGACTAATCTCGGTTAAACTTTTTTAGGTAATCTTCGTCTAAGAATAAGATCAAACTTTAAAACTGTGAGCTATGAGAAAAACATTAATGCTAATGCTTTTAACCGCATTGATAGCTATGAGCTGCCAAAAAAAATCTGATAATCCGTTTTTTGGTGAGTACAAAGCACCTTTTGGGGTACCACCATTCGATGAAATCAAGCTTGAGCACTACCTGCCAGCCTTCGAAAAGGGAATAGAGGAACAGCAAAAGGAAATTGATGCCATTATTACTAACGAAGAAGAGCCCAACTTTGAGAACACTATTCTCGCTCTTGATAAATCGGGACGTTTGCTCACCAGGGTTTCAAGGGTGTTTTATAGTTTAAATAGCGCCGAAACTTCACCCGAGATGCAGGCCATTGCGCGTGAAGTTGCTCCAAAGGTTACCGCTCATCGCGATAATATCAGCCTAAACGATAAACTTTTTAAAAGGATAAAGGCCGTTTACGATAATCGTATGGATTTAAATCTCGACAGCCTTCAGCTGCGAACCGTAGAAAAGTATTACTCCGATTTTGTTCGTAATGGGGCTAACCTGAACGACGACGATAAGGCTAAACTCCGCGAGATCAACCAAAAACTTTCGCAGTTAGGATTAAAGTTCGGTGAGAATTTACTCGACGAGACCAACAAGAATTTCATATTGGTAATCGATAAGCCCGAAGATTTGGAAGGTCTTTCACAGGACATTATTGATGCTGCTGCCATTACAGCCAAACAATTTGGACACGAGGGCAAATGGGTGTTTACCCTGCAAAAGCCCAGCATGATCCCGTTCCTTCAGTACTCCAAAAAGCGTGAGCTCAGGGAAAAACTCTACATGGGCTATGTGATGCGTTGCAACAATAACGACAAGTTTGACAATAAGGCCATCCTGCTCGAAATAGCCAACCTGCGTGCACAAAAGGCTAAATTCTTGGGGTACGAAACTTTTAATCACTATGTCATTAGCAACAACATGGCCAAAACCCCCGATGCCGTTTACAGCTTTTTGAATGAGGTAATGACTCCTGCTCTTAAGGCGGCCATACGTGATAGGGATGCCATGCAGGCAATAATCGACCGCGAGGGTGGCAACTTTAAGCTTGCCCCTTGGGACTGGTGGTACTATGCCGAGAAACTTAAAAAGGAAAAATACGACCTGGATGAGGCTGAGCTAAAACCCTACTTTAAGCTCGATAATGTTCGTGATGGAATGTTTTACGTGGCAAGCCAGCTTTACGGCATAACCTTTGCCAAGCGCACCGATTTGCCTGTATATCATTCTGAGGTTGAGGTTTTTGAAGTAAAAGATGAGAATGATAATCATGTCGGCTTGCTTTACCTCGATTACCATCCACGTCCGGGCAAACGCGTAGGTGCATGGTGTGGACGATTCCGTCAACAAACCTATGAGAATGGTAAAAAAATTACTCCTATTGTTACCATAGTAACCAACTTCACCCGCCCAACTGAAACAACTCCCGCATTGCTAACCTGGGATGAGGTGGAAACCCTGTTCCATGAGTTTGGCCATGCACTGCACGGACTATTTACCGATGGCCCATACGATAGAATTGCAGGAAGCGTTCCCCGCGATATGGTTGAGCTACCCTCGCAAATCATGGAGCATTGGGCTGGTGAGCCACAAGTCCTGAAGTTCTATGCTAAGCATTACCAAACCGGCGAGGTTATGCCCGATGCGCTGATTGAAAAGTTGCAACGCAGTTCAAAATTCAACCAGGGCTTTGCCACTGTGGAGTACATTGCTGCTGCAATTCTCGATTTGGATTGGCACAGCTTTACTGAACCCAAGCAGGTTGATGTGCTTGAGTTTGAGAAACAGTCAATGGATCGCATCAAACTAATTCCTGAAATTTATCCCCGCTATCGTACCACATATTTTAATCACATTGTTGGTGGTTATGCCTCAGGATATTATGTTTATCTGTGGGCCGAGGTATTGGATTCCGATGCATTTAACGCTTTTGTTGAAACCGGCGATATTTTCAACAAAGAGATTGCCGCTAAGTTCCGTAAGCATATACTTGCCGAGGGCGGTAACAACGATGGCATGGTACAGTATCTGAAGTTCCGTGGTAAAGCGCCCTCTATTGAACCCCTTTTACAAAACAGGGGGCTCAAGTAGATAAACCAAAGGGGTTGCAATTTGCAACCCCATATTTTTTTTTGCTTTTTTTTGCTATATTTACGAGGCTAAATAACATTGCTTCATTTTTACGAAGTGCTGTAACCTCTATTCCTATGAATAGATTTACTTTACTTGTTCTGAGCTTAACCTTAGTACTGGGTATAAACGGTTGCAAAAAGACCAAGCGTTACGATTTAATTGTGGAGAATGCAGTAATATTTACCGATAGCGGTTTGATTGAGGGCAAAACCATACTGATAAAAGGCTATACCATAGCTGGGATTATTGATGCCGGCGAGCCTATTCGCACCCGCAAGGTGGTTGATGCTGAACCCAATTCGGCTTGGATTTCCCAAATCGAGAGCTGGAAACCAAACCCTAAACTTACTGATGTTATTGCTGTCCAGCAGGTTAAGCAAGGAAAGTGTGCCATTAACCCCAACCCATCACCTTGCATTTTCATGGAGGGAGTTTATGCCCATTACAACGAGGCCAGTACAAGTAGTAATAGTTTTTGGATTCTTACTGGAATTCAAAAAGGTTTGAGCTTTCCCAAAAATATCGAGGGCATACAATCTGTTATAAACCCTTTGCTCTTGTTAACTGGTTCAAACGGTATGGTGGAGAATAGAATAGCTAATGTTTATGGTATCAAGCAAAACATACCCGATGAGCTTTTAGCTATTGAGGGGATATCATACATGGTTGAGAGTAGCCCGGCATTGCTCGATTCCGTTGTAACTGCACTCGGTTCAATCAATGCGTCGCTTTCCACAGGGTTTTACAGGGTAAAGCATTTTGACGATTCGGGATTTGTTGCCCTTGGTATTGAGTCAACCAAAGCCATTAAGCAACGTTTAAAGTATGGCTTTACACACCTGATGGAGTATGTAAGAACCCCTCATGAGCAAGGTGTTGAATTGCGCATTGGCTACAATATGCCATTCGATGGCTCTGCCTTTGTCCAGGAACAAAATTTATTCATGGAGTATGGGTTTGCGATACCCGAAATTGGCAAGATATCATCGTTCAATGCTGCCAGAGCTCTTGCTATTCATAACCACAAGGGCAAAATAGCAATAGGCTATACCGCCGACCTTGTAGTATTTCAAAAAAAATTACCGAAGACCATTTCGATTTCACAAAAATTAGAAGGGTGATTAAAGTGCGGAAGGGCTGTGAAAAGTTAAAACAAACTAAATTCTAGGATAAGACTTATAAACTACATAACATCTAAATTAATTTGACTATGGGAAACAAAGATTTTATTTACAAGCCAAGGGATTTTCGAACAATTAGACTATGGAAAGATGTAAAAGATGAAGAGTGGAACGATCCTCTCTGGCAACTAAAGAATTCCATTCGAAATGTTGAACAACTCAGGCAAGTCATAAGCCTGAACGATTTTCAGGAACAAGAAATACGGCGCGTGGTGGATGAGCTGGAACGACAAGGGAAAGATCCGCTCCGAATAACGCCTTACTACGCATCGCTAATGAATGAAGATCCCTTTCATCCTGATATTCCTGAAGATGAGAAAGGGAGTACCAGGCTCGACCCAATATTTTGGCAAAGTGTACCTACTCCGGCCCATCTTTTATTCCCCAATACTGGGAAAGAAGATGCCATGAGCGAGGGATCAAGAAGTTATGGGGCGGCTTACCAGCGCTACCCCAACAGGGTAGCCCTGTTTGTTGCGCAAAACACAAGTTGTGCATCCTATTGCGCTCACTGCCAAAGGACAAAATCGCTTGATGCTACGTGTGATGTGAATCTTGAGCTTATTAATAAGGGCTTATTTTATATCAACTACAATAAAAATATTGATGAGGTTTTGGTTACCGGTGGCGATGCGTTGCGGGTAAGCAAAAAACGCTTGCAGTACGTTCTGGAGGAGTTGAGTAAGATGGATCATGTCCGGGTTATTCGTATTGCAACCAGAGTGCCGGTAGTTATGCCTATGGGCGTAACCGATGAAATACTCGCGTTAATCAGGGATTCCGCTAATAGGTATAATTCCGGGCCCGATAAATACGTTTACTTCATGATCCATGTAAATCATTACAAGGAAATCACTGCCGATTTTGCTGCAGCCATTAAACGTATTAACAGTTACGGCTTTACTGTCCGAAACCAAACTGTTTTCCTGAATCATGTTAACGACTACTTTGTAACCCTGGCCAAAACTTTTCGCAGGATGTTTTGGGTGGGTGTTCATCCTTATTACCTGCTTCAGTGCCACAAGGAGAAAGGCATTGTCCATTTTATCTCACCCATACAGGTTGGCCAAATTTACATGAAACATATGCAGGGATGGCTATCGGGAATTGTGAGGCCAAACTATGCTGTGAATATTGAGGGAGGCGGCGGTAAAGTTTTATTGATGCCCCTAAATTATGATAATCTTAATGTGAATCTAAAAGTTGACGATAAAATTTCCGAGAGTAGAGCAAAAGTTCACACATGGGACGATAAAGAAATATTCGACTATGAGGCGCTAGGACGAGCAACTCGGAGTGAATACAACCAAGCCGTTAACATAATGGATAAGTTTATTGGCCGGAAGGGTGTATTTGTACCTAAAATTATTATTGTGGATAAACAGGGGAATTATATTGAAACAACCAACCGTACAAAGCTGCCCCGATTTGAAAAGCAAAAAAAGGCTGTATTGCTTGACTATGAGACCAACTCATCGGGGATGCCAATTACTAATCCTGCTAAAATTACCAAGAAACTCGACGAGCTATATAAAAATTCGGAGTATTCAAAGCTCTAATATTGAATTGGTTTAACATTAAGGCCGTTTTGATTGATCAGAATGGCCTTTTTGTATTTTGTGCTATGAATTAGCGAATTCAGGTCATCAGTTTCACTGCTCACTATTCGCTGTTCATTGTTCATTGTTCACTCTAACTTCCTCTAACATCCTCTAACTCCATCATATTCAATTTATTTTGATTAATTCCGATTATTCCGACTCATTCCGATTCCTTAATTATTAATTAGTGATTGGCCGTAAAGTTTAAAGTGTTTATAACTAATATTAAAATAGTGTAATCGTAAAACGAAATTATTGTAAATTAGACATCAAATAAAATATGCGTTTGTTTGCAGATATAAAGATAAAGTTTTAAAAAACCAGCTGGGCAGAGAATCTGGAGTTATGTTTAATTGACAATATTATTGAACAACATTCCTTTCTTATTCAACTTTTAGCCTCTGCTCCTGCTCCTACCATCATTTTTATTTTATACCCCTATCTGCTTGCGCCTTATTGGAACAAATTTGAGTTAAATGTTTTTTGGGGGTTCTATAAAATCATTTAGGATAAATAAATCAATTGGTATATTTTATACTTTTGCAAAATAAGCTAATTTTTAAAAAAATATATTATGCTACTAGATAACAAAACAAAGACAGAAGATAGCAAATTTTACAAAGTATTCGACTTTATTAAAAATTATTCAGAAAAAGGTGAGCTTAATATTGTTACAGGATTTTTCTCCATTTATGCTTTGGCATTAATGAAAGAGGATATAAATCAAGTGAATAAAATCAGGTTGATTTTGGGGAATCTTGTGCAAGACGAACCTCAACTTAACAAAATTATCGACTTACTTAATGGCAACCCAGGTATTACAAACACATTATCTTTAAGTGCATCGGCAAAAAAAGCAGTAGAATTTCTACAACAGGACAAAGTTTTGGTTAAGACAATCAAGCGGAATTTTTGCCACGCCAAAGCATACATTTACAAAGACAAAGACCCAAGAAAAAATTTTCATATCATTGGAAGCTCTAATTTAACAGATGCCGGGCTTGGAATAAAAGATAGCAGTAATATTGAACTTAATACCGCTTCGACAGGAAATGACAACGATTATAAAGAAATTAAAAAATGGTTCAATTATCAATGGGATAATATAGCTCAAGCTTATGTTGAACTGCCCGATAAATCAAAAGTTGATGTAAAAAAACATTTGATTGAAATTATTACCAATCTTTACAAACCTTGGAAGCCGGAAGATTTATACTATAAAGTGCTTTACGAATTATTCAAAGACGACCTACTCACATTTTCGACCGATGCCGAATTCAACCGTGAAATGTCGCATTTAGAAGAAACCCTTATTTATAATACTTTATACCCATACCAACAAAAAGGTGTAATAAGTTTAATTAAAATGCTTCAAAAATTAAACGGTGCCATTCTTGCCGATGCTGTTGGATTGGGAAAAACATGGACTACTTTGGCAGTGATGAAATATTTTGAATCAAAAGGCTATACCGTAATAGTGTTTTGTCCTAAAAAATTACGTAATAATTGGGAGCAATACCAATCGCACAGAGGCTCAAGATTCGAAAGAGACGAAATAGAATATATAGTTAGAAATCATACAGACCTACAAGATGATAGATTAACAACCAGTTATCCTGACTTCCCGCTTATTAAAATTCAACGAAAACAGAAACTGCTTATTGTAATTGACGAAAGTCATAATTTACGAAATGATAAATCGTCGCGTTACAAATTCTTAGTTGATCATGTTTTAATGCCTGATAAAAAGAAACGAGATGTAAAGGTTTTGCTACTTTCGGCAACTCCTATCAACAACAAATTGATAGACATAAGGAACCAGTTTAAATTAATAACCAAAGGACAAGATGATGGTTTTAAAGATACTGAATTAGAAATTGAAAGTTTAGAAAACATTTTTAGGAATGTTCAAAAAGATTTTGCAGAATGGGCAAATCAGGACAATAAGAAAATTTCTGATTTCACAAGCAAATTACCTATAAAATTTGAAAAATTAACCGATGCACTTATTGTTGCCCGAACAAGAAAATTAATTGAAGACATGTTCGGGAAAATGAGTTTCCCTAAAAAAGAAGCCCCCATCAATGAGTTTATCTCTCCTGAAAACATTGGCAACTTATCATCATTCGACGATATACTCAATGCGTTAAGGGTAAACCTGACTGCTTATCGCCCATCGGAATACATGAAAAACTTAAAAATTGAAAGTGTTTTAGAAAATCCTCAATTGCGCGAAAAGTTTTTGGTTAAAATGATGTATATCTTGCTAATTAAACGACTTGAATCGAGCTGGTATTCATTTAAGCTTACTGTCGAAAACATTTTGAATCATCACACCAATGCATTACAAAAAGTTCAAGAATTTATTAAAACAAAACAAGATGCCACTATTGATAACGAACTTTCAAATGATGTGCAAGAAGACATTGAAGACACAGCAGCAGAATTGAACACTGACGAAGAACAAGTAACATTCGGTAAAAAGAATCCGGTTGCCTTATCCTCGATAACTGATATCGAACTTTTTAAAAAACACCTCGAAGCCGATATTGAAAAGCTCAAAATACTAAAAGAAAATCTGGATAGTTTCGAAAAAGATTTTAACGAAAAAAAGATTAACGACCCCAAATTAAGTAAACTCATCGAGCACATCAAAACAAAACAAAAAGGCGGTAACAAAAAAATTTTAATTTTTACTGTTTTTAAAGACACTGCAAAATTCTTATACGAACAATTGAAAAAATGGGACATTAAAAACCTGGCTTATGTTTCAGGATCGATGAGCGAAACCATTGATGGTTATACAGGCGAAAAATTTGAAATCATACTTGAACGATTTGCTCCATATACCAAACTTTACCTTGAAAAAGATTGGACCGAGCTATATGAAAAAGCAAATCTCAGCCATGCGTTTAAAGAAGGAGAAAAATGGAACGTACCGTACGAAAAATGGCTGGAGCTTATTAAAAAATACGATAAAGTAACACTGAAAAAAATCGAAGCTCCTATTGATGTACTTATAGCAACCGACTGTTTAAGCGAGGGGCAAAACTTACAAGATTGCGATACCGTTGTAAACTACGATATACATTGGAATCCGGTGCGGCTTATTCAGCGTATGGGGCGAATTGACCGACTGGGTTCTCCCAATAAAACTATTCGTGGCATAAACTTCTGGCCGGCAAAAAACTACGAAGATTATTTGCAATTAAAATCGAGGGTCGAAAATCGCATGGCACTTATGAGCGTTGTTGGTACTGAAATGGAAGAAAATCTATCGCCTGAATTTCAAAAAATAATTGAAGATAATCCGTTGTTACCAAAGCAAGCTCAAAAAATGCTCGACCAATTGCAAATAACCTGGGATGATATTGAAGTTAACACCGAAACACTTGGGCTAAATGACCTATCGCTTGAGCAGTTCAGACAAGAATTGTACGAGTTTTTCAAAAAAAACGAAGAGTTTTTTACAAAAATGCCCAATGGTGTATTTACAGGGTTTAAATTTAAGCCCAGCCGGAATTGGAAAGCAATACCCGATAGTATTGTAGCCGTTCTGGGCTATCCCAAACGACCCGACGAGGTTACCAACCACGTTTACGAAGAAATATATCTTCTGCATCGAGCTATAGATGATAAAGCAAATGGAGTTTTGTTGAATAACAATCAGGAAATTCTTGCTTTGTTGCGACACCACAAACTCGAACCCCGTTATGTTCCTGAAAACATCGAAAATGCCGATAAAGACATCATTCAAAAACTATCCGATACTGTTTCGAACTGGGTTTATTCGCAAGCAATACCAGTAGCTGTTAACCAAATTCAAAATCTATTTACCGGCGAAGCAACGCTGAAAAATATTTCGCCAGAAAATATAAAACTTGAACAAAAGTTTAAACCCAATAATTTTGATTTAATCAACTGGTTTGTAATATCAAATAAGTAAGCCCTATGGACCTTTCATTATTTAATACTGCTAATCTTTTCGAAGCTTCCACTCATCTTTTTCAGCAGTTGGGTATCAAGCTCAACTCAAATACAGCCGAAGCATTGCCAACAAAAAAATTGTTGAGTGGCTTTTACAAAGACAACGACACTTTTAATTCCATTATAAACACTTATTTTATTGGAATTATTGACGATTCGGTGTTTCAAACAACTGGTAAAGGTGATGTTAAATACAGCATTCACGAGGTTTTGCATCCCGATTTTCATCAGGACGATAACGGGTACAATGGGCTGATGATTTTTGCATTTGAGCTTACCAGAAAACCTACACGAACCGAAATATCTGAACTTACAAGGGCTTTTAATCGCATAAGCCAAAAAATGCCGGTAGCATTACTGTTAAAGTATCCTTCCGTATTGCCATCGGAAGGTAATGAAGCTCTTATTTCACTTGCCATTAGCGAACGATTCAAATATCTGCAACACTGGCGACAAGGCGAAAAAGTAGGGAAAATTATTATTCTAAAAGACATTGCTACATACCATACCCATGCCGGACATCAACGTATATTGCTCGACCTTGTAAAACCAAGTGGAGTTACAAACTTTAAACAGCTTCATGCACATTGGTTACAGGTATTAGATGTAAACGTTCTGAACAAAAAATTCTTTAAGGAGATTGCCAATTGGTACTTCTGGGCAAAGGATAAAGTGCAATTCCCTGACGATATTGAAAAAAACGAACAGGTTCGTAATGCCACCAACCTTATTCGCCTTATTACTCGAATCATATTTATTTGGTTTATCAAAGAAAAAAATCTTGTACCTGCTGCATTGTTTGATAAAAAATACCTTTCTACCATTTTGAAAGATTTTATGCAAACAAAAACTCTGACAATTATTACAAGGCCATATTGCAAAACCTCTTTTTTGGAACCCTCAACCAAAAAATGAATGAACGCAAATTTGCTAAAGACGACAACATACAAACCAACAGAACCGAATACGGAGTAAAAAACCTGTACCGCTATGCCAATCTTTTTAAAATACCTGAACAAGAAGTGCTTAACTTATTTAAAGATATTCCGTTTTTAAATGGAGGTTTGTTCGACTGTTTGGACAAACCCAACGACGAGGACAAAATTATTTATGTGGACGGTTTTAGCCGCAATGCCAAAAAACAAGCTCACGTGCCCGATTATTTATTTTTTGACGACGGACAAGAAACTAAACTCAACGAAACTTACCAAACGTCAAACAATAGCTACAATTGCAAAGGACTGATAAACCTATTAGAAAGTTACAAATTTACCGTTGCCGAAAACACTCCCTTAGAAGAAGAAATTGCCCTCGACCCCGAATTGTTGGGTAAAGTATTTGAAGAACTATTGGCAAATTACAATCCCGAAACTCAAACCACTGCCCGCAAGCAAACCGGTAGTTTTTATACACCCCGCGAGATTGTTGACTATATGGTTGACGAATCGTTGCTCGAATACCTAAAAGGTGCCCTCAGCATCCCTGCTGACGGTGAAGATGATAACGATAGATTCTCTGCACACGAATTCTTCAACCCCAACAACGAAATTCAAATTCATCAGGGGAATTTACCACACTGGCAACAAGAAAATGTTTGGTACTTTGTTACCTTTAGGCTGGCCGATTCCATCCCTACTGAAGTTGCTGAACAAATCAAGGTTGAGCGTGAAATATGGCTTAAAAATAACTCTAAGAATCCAAATAGCGAATACTCAAAGGAGCAACTCAAGGAGTATAATAGGTTGTTTTCAGATAGAGTTGAAAAATTGCTCAACGATTACCATGGCAGTTGTATATTGAAAAACAAGGAAATCGCAAACATTGTTAAAAATGCAATAGAAAATTTTAATAATCAAAGATATTTGTTAGACGAATGGGTGATTATGCCTAATCATGTTCATATACTGGTTAAGCCCTTGGCTGAAAATAAACTATCCGATATTTTACATTCATGGAAGTCGTTTACTGCCAACGAAATCAATAAAGCATTAAACAAAAAAGGTCAAGTATGGATGCACGAATCCTATGACCATATTGTACGAAACGAACGTGCATTTCGAGCCATTAGAAATTACATTCGCCAAAATCCGGTAAAAGCAAAATTGGCAGAGGGTGAGTTTTTGATTTCTGAAAGTAAAGCTGAGAGGAGCAAGGATACTTCTGCTACCTTAGAACAACGATTACGCGACCTTCTCTCTTATTCCGAAAATTCCAATCCGTTTAACGAAGCCGAAACTCAACAACTTATAGCAGCCATTAACAATTGCAAAATACTTGACCCTGCCTGCGGTTCGGGCGCATTCCCCATGGGTATTCTGCACAAAATGGTGCATATACTCCAAAAAATCGATCCTAATAACAAAAAATGGAAAGCACAGCAAAAAGAAAAAATTATTGGCGACCAAATTAAACAACTCGAAAATGACAAAAAAGCTATTGAGGGCTTAAGCGATAAAGCCGTAAGAGAAAAGGCTATTCAAGCCGTAGACGAACGACTTAAAGAAATTAGAGAAATTTTTGAAAGCAAAAACTATTTCGACGACTACGCACGTAAACTCTACCTGATTGAAAACTGCATTTATGGCATTGACATACAGCCCATAGCCGTGCAAATTGCTAAACTGCGATTTTTTATTTCGCTGATTATCGACCAGGACAAAGATCCTACTCAAGAAAATCTCGGTTTTCGCTCTTTGCCCAACCTCGAAACTAAATTTGTAGCCGCCAATACCCTCATTGGTTTAGATAAACCGCAACAATTCGCTATTCGAAATCCCCAAATAGATGAAACAGAAAAACAACTCAAACAGCTACGACACGAGTATTTTACAGCCAACACCCGAAAAAAGAAACTTAAACTTCAGGCTAAGGACAAAAATCTACGAAAACAAATTGCAGAACTACTAAAAAACGACGGCTGGCCCAGCTTAGTTGCCGAACAAATTTCAAGCTTCGACCCGTACGACCAAAACCACTTTGCCAACTGGTTCGACCCCGAATGGATGTTTGGACACGACCTAAAAAACGGTTTTGATATTGTTATTGGTAACCCGCCGTACATTCAACTTCAAAAAGCTTTTAATTACAAAAATAAGTATGCTGATTTATACAAAGACCAGAACTACAAAACCTTTGATAGAACCGGCGATATTTATTGCCTGTTCTACGAAAAAGGAATTCAACTGTTAAAAGAAAATGGTTTGCTTGCTTACATCACCTCCAACAAATGGATGCGAGCCGGCTATGGAGAAAAACTGCGGGAATTTTTTATTAAGCACAAGCCTTTGCAACTTGTTGATTTAGGTCCGGGCGTGTTTCAAAATGCAACTGTGGATACTAATATTTTGATAATACAAAAATTTGCCTCCAGAGTCTCTGCTGAAGTTTCATCCCCTAGCAAAGATGCTTCAGATACTTTAGCTGTTACTCTACAAAAAGAGGATAAAGATGACATTACCAAAGCATTGACCGAAAAAGGCGTGCGGCTTACCAAACTTACAAAAGATGCTTGGTTTATAGGAAGCGATGCTGAACAGAAGCTTAAAGCAAAAATAGAGAAAATTGGCAAACCCCTGAAAGAATGGGATGTGAAAATTTATCGTGGTGTATTAACTGGTTTAAACAAAGCCTTTATCATTACCACCGAAAAACGGGATGAAATACTAAATAATTGCCAAGACGAGGACGAACGCATCCGCACCGAAGCCATCATCAAGCCCATCTTGCGAGGCAGAGACATTAAACGTTACCATTACCAGTGGGCAGGTTTGTGGGTGATTTTTATCCCTTGGCATTTTCCATTACACGAAGATTTAACTATTCAGGGGACAAGCGAAAAAGCAGAAAAAGAATTTCAAAAGAAATATCCCTCAATTTATCATCACTTATTACAATTTAAAGATGCTCTATCAAAAAGGAACAAAGAAGAAACAGGTATAAGATATGAGTGGTATGCAATGCAAAGATGTGCCGCAACCTACTACCCCGAGTTTGAGAAGGAGAAGGTGGCATTTAAAGCAGTTGGAAAGAACTTAACATTTTCATTATTTAAGCCAGGAACAATGATTAGTGCACCAGCATCTTTTATGACTTCAAATTTTAATAAATATATTTTAGGACTATTATGTTCGTCATTTACATTCTATTTTGTTTTAAAGAATGCTGATAAAACTGGAGCTGGTGATGTAATGCTCAATGTACAGTCGTTTCAGAAAATTCCCCTTCCCCCCATCACATCAACCACTGAGCCCATCGTAAATCAAATAGAGGCTTTGGTGGATAAAATTTTAGAGGCAAAAAAGCAAAACCCAGAAGCCGACACCCGCCAGCGGGAAAAAGAAATAGACCAGCTGGTTTATAAACTATATGATTTAACAGAGGAGGAAATAAAAATAATAGAAGGAGGGGAATGAGTAAATTTGTACATCAATAAAAAAATAGCTTATGAAAGTTTTATTAGATACAAATATCATCACTCATCGAGAAACCATTTATTTCTTTTGACCAAATTGAGGGGTAAAAAATTGTCTTTTTTTGACCAAGTGAAAAAAAAGAAATAATAATTATTTGTATGTCAATAACTTTTATTGACCAAAATACGGGGTAAAAAATCGTCTTTTTTTAGACCAAGTGAAAAAAAGAAATAGCCCAACTTGTTATTAAAAATCGTAATAATCACTTAATCAATTAGTTATGAGTTTTGTTTTCAGTTTTCGAGGACTACGGATTTTTTATATAATTATGGCATCAGTTTGAAGCGTGAAACATTGTCCGGCTCGGCAATAAAGATCTACCGCCTGTTATGGGCTGTTTACTTTTCATTCGTAAAGGTTTCAATCCTTAATTCTAAATTCAATTTCTCATTAATTTCTTTGAGGACAGCAATTTTTTCTTTTGTCGACGTATGAACCATAATCCAATATTTTCCGATTTTGTGCTGGTTGTAAAAGTCGTCTTTGGTCTCAGATACTATCGGTACTCCCGCACGATATATGTTTAATGGTAAAACTTTTTCGGGTCCTATTTTTTTAATTGTCTCAACGAATGTGTCAACAACTTTTTGGTTCTTAATTACAGTTTTGTCAGGAAATGTAACTGATATTTTTTCTCGTATTTTAGTTTTTTTATGTCTTTTAAAAATCACATCTTCAACTTCTGTAAATTCCGTCTTTGTTTCGGATGAGCCATTTTCATCAGCTTTTTCTTCTTCCTCCATTTCGGTTAATTCAAAAAGCTCTTCAATTTTCGCTTTTGTAAAGGTTTTTAAGTCGTTAGAGTCAATTTTGAATGTCGGTTCGATAGATTTTATTTTTTTTAAAAGTTTTTGTGATATTATTTCCACTATACAATCGGGTGACTTAATCAATGCGTTCCAACTACTGTCGAGCAACTTGCTTTTTTTCAACAATGTGTCTAAAGTGTCGATATTGGAATACGCAAATGACGATAAATTTCTTGCCACATATTCTATTTTATCGGATTCAATGTCAACTTGCCAAACAATTCTATCTTTTGGGTTTTTCTCAAAAGTTTTGAATAGTAACCATTTTACTCCATTTGTCAGAACACCAAAGTCAATTCCTGATTTGAAACAATAATTTGCAAGTTGGTCAATAATTTTTTTATCTTGCAAGTCAATTGATAAATTCTTTGCTTCAACAATCAAAGTTGTTTTACCATTTTTTAAAAGAGTGTAGTCAGGTATTTTACCGTCTTCGTCAGGAGCATTCGGTCTTACAAATTCTGGATTAGCAGTTTTCCACCCAAGCGCATTCAAAATTGGCTCAATTAATTGAGTTCTAACTGCTTGTTCGTTTGAAATATAGTTTATCCGAAATTCAACAACTTTTTCAATTATCTCTTTTAATTTGTTTTCAATTTCTTTCATTGTATGTTATTTTTAACATAGTTGCTTCGTAATTATTTAGTTGTAAAGATATTAACAAATAATTATTAATAAAAATTTTTATCAATATTTTTTTGAATTGCTATTTTTCTGAACCTACCTAAAAATATTTAATGGCTGGAAGTGCCAAATGTCATTTATAATAATGAAAATCTTTGTATCAACTTCTTGAAAACACAACCAAAAGCATTTTTGAAGGTCAAAATTTTTTAACTTTGCAGGATAACTAGAAATTACTTTAAAAGAATAATAATTTACAAAAAGAAAGAGGTGATTAAAATTCCAGTTCAAGTCCATCGTAGGCAAGGCAAACATTTTCAGGTAAAGTTTTTGCTATCACGTTGTGAAATCCCATTTGATGACCGATGTGTGTGATAAATGCTCTTCGGGGGCTGAGCTGAGCAATCAAATCAAGTGCCTCGGTTAGCGAAAAGTGCGAGATGTGTTTTTGCCTCCTAAGGGCATTTATCACCAGATACTTTGTGCCAATAATTTTTTCTTTTTCCTCTTCGGGAATAAAGTTGGCATCGGTAATGTAGGTTAAATCGCCAATGCGAAAGCCGTAAATAGGCAGTTTGTAATGGTAAACCCTAATGGGAGTGATGGTAATTCCCATCACATCGAACGGTTGTCCATCGATGCTGTGCAACTCAAATTCGGGTACTCCCGGATATTTATGTTCGGCAAAAACGTAACTGTATTCCCTTTTTAATTCAGCAAGTACCCTGTTTTCGCCCCAAATATCCATGGGGCGTTTTTGAAGCCAGTTGTACGCCCTAACATCGTCAAGGCCGGAAATATGGTCGCGGTGCTCATGGGTGAGCAGTATGGCCTGAAGTTTTTTTACCCTGGCCCGAAGCATTTGCTGTCGGAAATCGGGGCCGGCATCAATCACTATGTTAGTCCCATCATGCTCAATCAGTGCCGAGGTTCTCAATCGCCAGTCGTGGGGATCCGCTGATTGACAAACCGGACATGGGCAAGCAATAACGGGAATGCCCTGTGATGTTCCTGTGCCAAGAAAAGTTATTTTCACCTACAATGCTTTTGATTTGATCGACAAAAATATCAAGTAGAGTAAAACAACCACGGCCATTACAGCTGAAGGTATTGCAGCTTCTTTCCCGAAAAGGGTAAGGGCTGTGACCACCGAAAAACCAGAACTCTTAATCCCGACAAGCATAACCATGGGAATGCGTTTATAGGGAGAAATTTTAAGTTTTCGTGCCACAATGTTGGTAACGTATCCAAGCCCAAAAATGGTTACAACCAAAATTCCAGTAATGCTCAGAAGTAGGGTAGGGGATGAAAAGAAAACTTGTCTGTTTAACCCCACCGCAACAAAAATAAGTATTGCAAAACCCCAATCCACAACTTTACCTCGTATCTTTTCAATTAAGGGTTTAATAGGTTTCCAAAGCAAAAAACGGGAAACTATCAGCGGAGCAACCACAAGTTGAAGCATCAGAAAAAGTAAGTCGGTAGGGTTAATTCCCGATGAGGAGGCAAAGAGCTTTACCATTAACGGCGCAATTAGGATTGAACCCAGAAATGCCCCCGTAACCGAAATAATAGCGTAAACCACGTTTCCTCTTAGAATAAAAGAGAAAGGGATTATGGCTACACCTGGAGGTGTGGCAGCAATTATTACAAATCCGTAAAAAAGTTCTTTGGTGGGCATCAGCCAGTATGCCAGTGGTAGTATTACTGCTGAAAATGCAACATAATTTAAGGCTATACCGGTTAGCATTGGTTTGTATATGTGTGGTTCACTCCTTAGCTGCACAAGACTCATGCCTGTCATGGAGAATGTCATGGTTAAAGCTAATACTGGGAAGGTCAAAAACTTCAAGGAGTTAGCATGTTCACCTACAATAATCCCCGCAATTATAGCAAAAACCAGAATGGCATTTCGGTTCAAAACCAAAAACTTTACATATCGGAACATTTGCATTACCTTCGTAAAAAATTTTAGTAAATATAGATAGAAGGATTGAAAAAATGGAAGAAATTAAAGGGAAACTATACTTAATTCCTACTCCCATAGGCAGTAACGAACCAGATTATGTTTTACCCCAGCGCGTTATCCAAATAACCAGGCGCTTGAACTATTTTGTGGTTGAGGAACTCAGAACTGCACGCCGGTATTTATCGCGCATTAAGGTTGAAAAGCCAATCGATGAACTTACTTTTTTTCTACTAAATGAGCATTCGCAGCCCGAGGGGGTTGAAGGCATGCTTATGCCCTTGCTGCAAGGCTACGATGTGGGGCTTATGTCAGAGGCTGGGGTTCCCGCTGTTGCCGACCCTGGTGCAATACTTGTTGCTGCTGCTCATCGTAAAGGGATACCAGTGATTCCTCTTGTTGGGCCTAGTTCAATTCTGTTAACCCTAATGGCAAGCGGCCTTAATGGCCAAAACTTTGCCTTTGTGGGCTACCTTCCCGTAAAGCCCGTTGAACGCCGTAAACGAATCAGGCTACTTGAACAACGTTCGCACACTGAAGAACAAACCCAGCTTTTTATTGAGGCTCCTTACCGTAATATTCAGCTGCTTAAGGATTTGATTGGTGTTTGCAATGAACAAACTGCCATTACCATAGCCACCGAGGTAACATCAACCGATGAACTTATTATTACAAAAACGGTAAGGGAGTGGAAAAAAAATCCACTCCCCGATATCAATAAGAAAAATACTGTGTTTGCTTTACTAGCTTAAGGTTATTCGGGCATGGTTAATGCTTTGCCCTTGCTGCTAAAATAGATGTCAAAGACAAGTGGGGTAAAAGGAGGGATATTGCTGGTTCCAATAGAATCGTATCCGCAGAACGAAGGGATAATAGCACGACCCCATTCACCTTGTTTCATGTTTATTAGCGCTTGGCTAAACCCTTTTATTACCTCGTTTCCGCCAACGGTTACCTTTAGCGAGTCGGTTGAGCTAAACATGCGGCCAAGTTTTTGGGCTACGCTATCGATATTGGTGTCAAATACAAATCCATCGAGAAACGCCCCCTTGTAGTAAACGTAGGCAATAGAATCCTTTGCAAGTGTTACTGTATCAACGGTAGGAGGGGTGAGCTGTATGTAGTATATGCTATCGTTTATTGGTTCAAGTCCAGGGTAATTCTGGGCTATATAATTATCTATCAGGCTTTTCTCGTAAGCACGCGGGTCTTTAATCACTTTTAAGAGTTCGAGGTCGTAAATAAGCGATTGATAACCCAAACCGTTTGTTGCGCTTGTTGTACCGTAGGCCAAATGGAAAGGCATGTAAAGTGTGGCTTTACCGCCTTCCTTCATGTACCCTAACCCCTCAAAAACACCTTTCAACAACATTCTACTATACCCGGTTATTAGTATTGGTGCTTTTTCATACTTTAAAAAAACGGGGGTGTAGTGATAGTTAATGTCAAACCTGTCGTATAGTTTTATAAGTTCACTGTTATCAGTAAACCATACTAATCCGTCAAGTGTTTTTTCGGTATAGGAGTAAAGCACCCAATCGCCAATTTCTGGCGATAACCCGTTACCCTCAGTTTGGCTTACAAAGTATAAACCACTGGGTTTTTTAGCATCGGCTGGGATGTTGTTTACCTGAATCCATGCGTTAAAACGAGCCATTTCATCACCTTCGGGGTCTTTAAAATCCTTATCGCACGAAATGGTTGAAAGTGATAGACCTGCAATAATCAAAAGCAAATTTCTATTCATAGTTTCTATTCAATTTCCCGCAAATATACTATTTACCAATTCAATTCAAAGTTAATTGGTTTTAATACTATCAAGTTTAATTGATATTTCTACCGGGGTGTAGGGTGAAACATTTAGAGTTCCATTTTTTCCATACGCTAAAGGCGATGGAGCTATTATATTTATAGTACCACCAACCGATACCAGGGTAAAGCCAATGCGAATGGCAGGGATCGATACCTCGCTAAGGCTGATAGGTTCTGTTGATGTAGAGTAGGCCTCCACTTCCTGTCCGCTAATAAGTTTTACTGTATAGTTACCGAATACCTTGGCGGTTTCAGTGGGGCGAACCAGGCTGGTATCAACTACCTTTTTGTAGTAAAGTCCACTGGTATGCTGGGTATAGCCAGTTAAATCCAATGTGTTAATAAATGTTTGCTCATTGACTTTGCCGGGTCCATTCAAGTAAACAATCTCAACATCGAAAGCCAATGGTGACCATGGCTTTACTGGGCCAATGTAATTGTCGCCATATCCAAGGCTCGACGGGAAAAGGATTGTTGCCTGCTGGTTCTCCCTGCATAGCAGTAAGCCGTACCTCAAACCATCGAGTAGGGGTGTTGAACCCATTATAGCTCTTAACGGCTCAAATTTGCGAACCATGGTATCGAGTTTAGCTTGAATGGCAACCGATTTAATATTGGTGTCAAAAACAACGGTAGGAGATTTTATTGTGTAACCCTTATACCAAAAAAGGATTGTGTCGCCAAGGTTAACCTCGTATCCATACGATTGGGATTGGGGCGAGTAGTAAACCCCATTGCTTTTTATGTAACTCCAATTTTTGCTGCTGATATAGCTTTCGATGCTTTTTTCTTCAGCAAATCGTTTATCGGTTTCCAGAGAGTTGTCGCACGAAACTATAATGGGCAAAAAGCCCAGTAAAGGTAGAAAATACGTTAATCTCATTGCTCTAATCCTTTCTTAACCTCCACTATTTCAAGTTCAAAAATCACCGAGGTAAAAGCGGGTATCATTCCGTTTGAATTACCCTGTTGTCCAAAGGCCAGGTGCGATGGCACAATGAGCATGGCCTTTTCACCCTTGCGCATCTTGCCTATAGCTTCTTCCAACCCTGGTATCACCTGCCATTTTTGTCCATAAACAAATTGGAATGGCTCGCCCCGCTTACGGGTTGAGTCGAAAGGTTTGCCGTTTAGGAAACGCCCTTCGTAGTGTATGGTAACCGTGTCGCCAACTTCAACCTGGTTCAGTTGGGTTTTTACTTGAGGTATAATGTAAAGACCCGATTCCGTAGGTTGAGCGTCAACCTTTTGGCCATCGAGGTATTGCTTAAGTATCACCTTTTCGTATTCGCCAAAGTCGTTTATCCAGCTCATGAATGCTTCCATCTCGTTTTGGAACTCCTCGGCAGTTTTTACCTCAAGTAATTTGATGTCAACCCTCATAAATTCACCAGGATCGATAAATCCGGGCAGGGAGGTTTCAAGGGTTTTGGTGAAGAATGGCTCGGCTTGAATGTAGAACGATGCGCTATCGCCAGTATTTAGCATCAGAAAGCACTCGTCAATGGAGCCTTCATACTCAGGCGTGGTAAGCTGAAACTGACGAACACCTTGAAAGAAAAGGGAGTCCGTTATGGTGCGGTATGCAATTACTGCTGTTACGTAGTTACTAATCGATGCAGGGGCTTCGCTCTCGCCAAGCGCAATAAGCTTGTAATGTATTCCACTATTGGTTACGCTGTAACCCGGGAATAACTTCGATTGGTTTGAACATGCTGCAAGGGTTAAAAGAGCCAAAATGGCTGGGATAAGTAAGCGATTCTTTGCCATGGAATACAGGGTTTTAGTTTTGTTTAAGGTTAAGAATTTCATTGTAAAAATAGAAAATATTTCAATGCTGAACATCAACCAGTTTAACCTCGTAAACAATTGAAGCCCTGGGGGGGATTTTTTCCATATCGCCTATTAAGCCGTGTGCAAGGTGTGGTGGCAGGATAAAAAGGGCTTTTTGCCCTTTCCGCATGAGCCTTATACCCTCCTCCAGTCCAGCCTCTACCCCTCCATGCCCCAATACAATACTTTTAGGTTTTCCCGGTTCCGATTTGTAGCATTCAGTCCCGTCCAAGAGCGAAATGCGGTAGTAGTAATTGACCAAATCACCTTTTTTGGGGTGCAAGCCGGAGCCTTTGCCGTAAATATGAACAAATAGCCCGCTTGGATTCTCTCTCATGGTAAGCATGTGTCTATCTATGTAGGCTTTAATTAGTTCTCTGTCCTTCCCCGTAAGCTGTTGGTTAATGCCCATGAGCTTTTGCTTGGTGATTGAATATGACTTAGCCGGTTCAACACTTTTATTTGGCGATGAATTGCAAGCGAGCAGCGCCAGTGCAATCATTAAAAGTATGTATGTAATTTTATTCATGCTTTACGCGTTTAGTGCTGCGGTATGTTTGGCAATTAGTTCTTCAAACTGTTTAACAGCCTCATCCATACTCATAAAAGCCTTACCTCCGGCTGCATTCTTGTGGCCTCCGCCCTGGTAGTATAGTTTTGAAAATGTATTAGCTGAAAAATTGCCTCTTGAGCGAAGCGAAACCTTTATGAATCCATCGTTTTCAGTGAAAAGAACCGAAAATATGATACCTTTAATCGAAAGAGGATAGTTAACAAAACCCTCGGTATCGCCAATTTGATGCTTAAATTGGTTAAGGTCGTTGCGGGTAAGCCAAATGCACGCTGCGCGATGTTCAGGGTAAACCTTCAGGCGCTCGGCAAGCGAAAAGCCAAGCAGCCGCATTCGGTTTTCCGAAAAGTTATTGTAAACCAATCCTTGCACCTCTTCCACAATAACACCTTTGGCAATTAATTTACCGGCAATGGTAAATGTTCGCTCGCGCGAGCATGCATAGCTAAACGAACCGGTATCGGTCATAATGCCAGTATAAAGGCTTACAGCCGATTCATAATTGATTATGCCCTCGCCATAAGCTTGTTCAATTACCTCATAAACCAGCTCAGCGGTTGAGCTGACCTCTGTATAGGAAATTGATATATGGAAAGGGCTTTCGGGCTCGGGGTGATGGTCGATAAGAACCCGTTTGGCCGGTGATTTTTTTAGCGCTTCGGCCATATCCTCAACGCGCTTAAATCCATTAAAGTCAAGGCAAAATAACAGGTCGGCATTGGTAAGCAATTCCTCAACAGCCTTTTTATCCCTTGAGTAGTGCACAATCTTATCGGAGTGGGGCAGCCAACCCAAAAAGTCGGGGAAGCCATTGGGGGTAACCATTTGCGCGTTAATACCCAGGGCTTTAAGGGCATGGTAAAGCCCGAGCACAGAGCCAATAGCATCGCCATCGGGGTTGTGATGAGTGGTTATTACGATGTTTTTTGAACTGCTTATTGCCTTTATCAGCTCATTTAGTTGACTTTTATCAATTTGAAGCATCCGTTGGATTATTTTTATAAACTGTTTACAAAGATATGTTTTGAGTTTTACTTTACATTTACTATTTTGGGAAAATAAATTAACAACGATATGAATACACGGTTCACTTTCTGTATGATTAAGCCCGATGCTTTTAAAAACGACACGGTAAGCGATATTTTATTGGAAATTCTTAAGGCAGGATTTAAGATAAGGGGGATAAAAATTACCATGCTCACCAAGTCGAAGGCTGAACAGTTTTACGATATTCATCTGGGGAAAGAGTTTTTCGATAGGCTAACAACTTTTATGAGTTCAGGGCCAGTAATGGCCATGGTTCTGGAACGCCCCGATGCGGTCGAATCGCTTCGAAAACTGATTGGTAAAACCGATCCATCCCAGGCCGACGAGGGTACAATACGGAGAAAGTACGGAACCGATACAACCCATAATGCCGTTCATGCGGCCGACAGTTACGAACACGCTGAACGCGAGTGGAGTTTCTTCTTCTCCAAGAGGGAAATTTATTAGTGTGAATCCTTAGTTATAGGGTCTTGCTTTTAAAAAACGAACTTGTTTGATAGTTTGCCGAAAAAATTCATTAGCTACTCTCAACAAAACAACATCAAGTTAAAACGAACAACCATCAACTAAAAAAGCCAGTCTGTATTGACTGGCTCTTCAAGTGACCCCGGAGGGATTCAAACCCCCAACCTTCTGATCCGTAGTCAGATGCTCTATTCAGTTGAGCTACGGAGTCGTTTGTTTTGCGTCTGCAAAGATAGATATAATTTTTTTTCCTGCAAAGGGAGGTCAAAAAAAAAATCCCCAAACGGGAATTTTTTTTAATTATTTTCACCTCCAATGCTGCGCTTTTTCTCTTTAATGCGAGCCTTTTTGCCGGTAAGGTTACGTAGGTAGTAAATACGAGCCCTACGAACTCTACCTTCCTTGGCAACTTCAATCTGTTCAATGAATGGTGAGTGCAAAGGGAAAATTCTTTCTACGCCAACACCGCCTGAAATTTTACGAACGGTAAAGGTTTCAGTAGCGCCGGTTCCTTTACGCTGAATCACAACACCCCTGAAGTTCTGAATACGCTCCTTGTTGCCTTCTTTAATCTTGTAGTGAACAACTACAGTGTCGCCACTCTTAAAATCGGGGTGATTCTTCTTCTCAACAAATGCTTGCTCGGCAATCTTAATGAGATCCATTTTAAAATGTTTTAGTTGATTTACACTAAGGTGTGGAATATTATCGGCCCCTATGTCCTGATAAGAGATTACACACCAATTCAGGCGCAAAATTATTTACTTTTTAAGAAATTGCCAAAAATAGAAGCCATTAATTGTAAAATTTAAGAAAAAATCAATTTATTCCCTCTTTATGCCTGCCTCATTCTTTCTCCGGTAAAAGTGTTTTGAGTTTCCATGCTCCCCATATTCAATCTCATAGCCGGTGAGTTGAATGCGTGCCTCAAGGCAATTCTTACAGTCGTCGGCAGCGTCATCGGTGCAGGGTTTATTTTCGTAAAGCTTGTAATCGTTGCGGTAGGCGCCAGGGGTAATGTTAGGCATAACGATATTGGCCCCCACCTTTATAGCCTTTTCCCTTCCAAGAGGGTCGATGGCTTGAAGTGCGGTTGGTGCGGCAATGTTAATATCCTTCATGAGAATTCGAAGCAAAGCCGTCATCTTAAGGGCTAGGTTAAAGCGTTCGGTAATAGGAAGAAGTTTATCGCGATGCTGGAAAAGAGGAGTGTCGGGGTGTTCAACGTATGGCCCCATGCCAACCATATCCACATCCATTTCCTGCATCCAAAGTAGGTCATCGGCAAGGTGCTCTAAGGTTTGAAAAGGTAACCCTATCATCACTCCAGTTCCAACTTGGTATCCAACACGTCGGAGTGCCCTCAGGCATTCCAGCCGATCATCGAAATCGTGGATTTTATCGTTGGGGTGTAGTTTTGCGTAAAGCTCACGGTTCGAGGCCTCAATACGAAGCAGGTAACGAACGGCGCCTTTGGCAAACCATCGCCGGTATGTTTCCTCAGTCTGCTCACCTAGCGAAAGTGTAATTCCTAGCTCATGGTTGGTGGCTTTGTTGATTTTATCGAGCAGGTTTTCTATTCTATCAACAAACTTTTTAGTGCTTACTTCGCCGGTTTGAATGGCAATGCTGCCGTAACGGTTTTCCCAGGCAAATTTGGCTGCTTCAATTACCTCATCGTCGGTTAAATTGTACCGGTGAACATTGGTGTTACCCGAACGGATGCCACAGTAAAAACAGTTTTTACAGCAAATATTCGACATTTCAATTAATCCTCTGAAGTAAACCTTGCGCCCAATATACTTGGTCTTTACTTCAGCGGCCTTTGCGAAAAGCTTTGTTTTTTCCTCGCCCTCGCACCCCAAAAGGTAAACAAGTTCTTCCTTGTTGAAAGTATCTTTATTTAAAAGATTATCGATGTTCATTGTAAATTAGTTTATATTTTTTCCTAAGTTTACCAGCAAAATGTGGTGGTTGGTAATTCATTGCAAAAATAAATTAATTCCCATGGAACGAGCTAAGGCAATAGGTCAAATAATAACTGTTATAAAACAGCTTAAAAAGGAAGCGGATGAGCTATTTGCGCCTGATAAAATAATTAACCGTTCAGAATTGCTTATTGAGGAGTTTTTTCAGCAACTTTTCAACCCGTTTGTAAAAAAGGTTAAGGCCGATATACGTTCTTTGCCACTGGATGAGTATTTACCCATTGAGCTGGACTCATGGATTAGAGTTCTAAAAATGAAACTGGTTGTCATTGAGCGCGGGGAGCTCACCGAGAAGTATGCTGAGGTGCTGTACATCAAGCAAAGGTTTTACCCGGAACTAATTGATGTTTTAAAGGAGCTGCAGCTCGAGGCACTTGAAGCCGAATTTGATGCTCGTGTTGATAAGGAACAATTATCAAAACCAATTCTTGGCCCTAACACCATAGTTCTTTCCATTGAATCGGTAGCTATGCTTATTGCCATGCTATACAACTTCAACATCATCTCGGGCGCAGTTCCCGTTGATGAGATATGCAAAAGCTTTGCCGCGATGACTGGATATAATGCAGGCGAACTGAAACAACTACTTAGGTTTGACGAGGAGAATGGCCGACTAACATCAATTGTAAAAGCTGAGGATATGGATGTGCTGCTTAAGCTTTTGCGGAGTATTGTGGCCAGAATCGAAAACTTACGCCAGTATACCGATTAGTTATAGGGAATGCATTTATAGGGCAGGTTGATATCGGGCAGTTCAAACAGAACTACCCCCTCATGGAGCAACTCCTCATCCTCCTCATGGTAGTTCCAAATAACCTCAACCTCAAAATTTGCGCTCCGAAACGATGAAATTTTTCTTAAAACGTCGCGGAGATACTTGTATGAAGTAGAGTTTATATACCTAAAGTTAAGGTCAATAATGATTTTTGATGGCTCTTGGTTTTTAATGAACTCATAGTATTCATCGAGCCAATCGAGTATTTGCTGGTAAAATTCCTTGGCATTCTCCGGGTGCGAAATGCCGGAAATGGAAAATACTTTTGTGTCAGGGTTGAAGTATATTTCGGGTGAATCAATCTCAGCCTCTATTCTTAAAGTTTTCATTGGTCCTTCTTTCAATTAACAACGTAAAATTAAACCTTTAGCGTCATTAATAGCAAACTTTTAACAATATCTTTGATGAAAATAGGAAATAATCGGGTGAAGTTTTAAACCTTTTGGGTAAAATAACATCAATAGTAAAACACTTTTTAGCTATTTGCTGGTGGTAAAAATTAATTTTGGTTTTATATTTGTGATATACACATTAGCTTCCGGCACTTTCATGGAGAGTTGGTTGGTTAGTTCAAGGAAGCTTTCGGTTTTCGTGTAAAATCGGAGTGTTTGGGGCGAAGGGGGTCAACTTGACCTCCTTCATTTCGTTTATTACTTTTTTAAAAATGAAGTAAACGGCGAGTATTAAAAACCCAAATCCAATGATATGGTTTGTACGAATGGTTTCCGTTTTGAAAGCATAAAAACAACCAGTGTTATGGCTTCCTGAATCACTTTGAGTTCAACGAGCGAAAAGGGGCCTCCATTTTCTCTAAAGCCTAAACGGTTTGCAGGTACCTGAAAAAAATATTCGAATAGGGCTATGCCCCAGCTAATAAGAACTATACCCACTAAACTTAAGTTCTCAAACCATTTCATGTCTTTAAACTTAAGGTGTCCATATCAAGCAAGGGTCATGAAGGTGTTGGACAATTCAAGAAGCAAAATGGTAATCAATCCTCTGGTCATACGATGTTATTTAAAAATTGTGTGCAAAATTATAGGTTGTGTTAGAATGCAATGAGCACAAACTCTTTTTTATCCTGTAATTTTAAGTTAATTCTTGTTAATACTCAATCAATTTTTCGATACTTTTGTGGTGATATTTAAATATACTACCATGTTGGTATCGATGACCGGCTATGGAAGAGCCGAAACGGTATTTGGGAACAAGAAAATTGTTGTTGAGGTTCGTTCGCTTAACTCAAAGCAGCTCGATTTTAACCTTCGTTTGCCCGCTATTTACCGTGAGCTGGAGATGGAGATCAGAACAAGGACTGCCAAGCAGCTGGAGCGCGGAAAGGTTGATATGTCTATTAGCATAGAGGAGGCTGCTGAGTCGCAAACCATACCTATTAATGATACAGTTTTCATGGCTTACTACCGGCAACTTAGCGATATTGCTTCAAAAAATAGCATCAATTTCAACCCTGCCGAGGTTGTTCCGGCAATTCTGCGATTACCTGAGGTAATTAGTGCGCAAAAGGAAGAGATTGCCCCCGAAGAGTTTGACGCAGTTTTGCAGGCTTGTGCTGAAGCGTTGAACGCGTTAATCCAGTTCCGAAAACAAGAGGGCGCTATTCTTGAAAAGGATCTACTGAGCCGTGTTAACCTGATACTTGAATACTTGCAAAGGGTTGAGCCTTACGAAAAGCAACGTATACAGGATGTGCGTAAACGCATTTCGGATAGCCTAAAGCAAATTGATGCCAATATTAGAGTTGACGATAACCGTTTTGAGCAGGAGGTGATTTACTACCTTGAAAAGCTAGACATTACCGAGGAGAAAGTCCGTTTGCGACAGCATTGTAGCTATTTTACGGAAACAGTAAACCAGCCCGAACCGGTTGGACGCAAGCTTGGGTTTATAGCCCAGGAAATGGGACGCGAAATAAATACCTTGGGGTCAAAGGCAAACCATGCCGAAATCCAAAAAATTGTGGTGATGATGAAGGATGAACTTGAGAAAATCAAGGAGCAATCGCTAAACATCTTGTAGTGAATGGATGGTAAACTTTTAATATTTTCAGCCCCTTCGGGTGCAGGTAAAACTACCATTGTAAGGCATTTGCTGGAAAAATTCCCGCAATTGGAGTTTTCGGTATCGGCTTGCAGTCGAATGCCGCGCGATGGAGAGGTAAACGGCAAGGATTACTATTTCCTTACGGTTGATGAATTCCGCAACAAAATAGATAATGGTGAATTTGTTGAGTGGGAAGAGGTTTACCCCGGCTCATACTATGGGACTTTATGGACCGAAATAAGACGCATTTGGGAAAAGGGACACCATGTGATGTTCGATGTTGATGTTAAGGGAGGGGTTAACCTCAAGCGAAAGTTTCCGAATAACTCGTTGGCAGTATTTGTGATGCCTCCTTCCATTGACGAATTGCGTGAACGGCTCCTTAAAAGAAGAACTGAAACCGAGGAGTCGCTTAAGGTGCGTATTGGTAAAGCACAGGAGGAAATGACCTATGCAAATCAGTTCGATTATGTATTAACCAATAATCAGGTAGAAACTGTATTTGCCGAGGCTGAGCGCATAGTTGAAAATTTTTTATTGAAAAAATTATGAAAGTAGGACTATTCTTTGGGTCGTTTAACCCAATACACACGGGGCATCTGGTAATAGCCGAATATATACTCGAGTTTTCCGATTTATCGGAGATATGGTTTGTGGTTAGCCCACAAAATCCGCTAAAAAGCCCTGACGATTTGGAAAAGGATGAGCATAGGTTAAACATGGCTCGTTTAGCTGTGCACGAGAACAATAAAAGGCTTAAGGTTTGCGAAATTGAAATGTCCATGCCTCGTCCTTCGTACACTATTGATACCCTTAAGAAACTTGGTGAACAGTATCCCACGAATCATTTTGTGTTGATTATTGGCTCCGATACTCTTCAAACTTTACCTCAATGGAAAAGCTATGATGAGTTGATATCGGGTTACGATTTCTTGGTTTACCCGCGCGACAGCAATGCCTATAAGCAAGATTTCCCTTCAGAAAGATTTAGCCTAGTTGATGCGCCGGTTATTGGAATATCTTCTACGCATATCCGATCAATAATAGCCAAGGGAAAGGATGTTTTAGGTTATGTTCCCGATGATGTTTGGGATTACATTGAGAGGCATGGACTATACGGATACAAAGGGATTAAGATTTCAAATCTATAGGATGGAAAGGTTCGTGGATTTACTTCAGGAAGGGAAACTTACTGAAGCCGAAGAGTTTCTGCAAAATTTAGATCAAGCCAACGATAATGTTCTATACTGCTGGGGTCGGTTGTATTCCAGAAAAGGCGATGAAGCAAAGGCCATTTCGTATTACGCTAAAGCATTAGAGGTTTACCCTAATAACGAGGAGGCTAGGGTAAGACTCGAGATTGCAAGAGAAATATTATCGTTTCGCGATGCAAACCTATACAACCATTAGGGCATCTGCAAATTCCCTATTAGGAACTGAATTGCAATTTCAGCCGATTTGGCATGTATTAAGTTTGGTGTACGCTCATCGCCCACTTGTTGCTCAATGTAATCAGGGTATTATCCACAAGCAAGAAAGCATTTTCTACTGTTGTGGCACTCATACGGATACACCTGGTAAGCCATTTAGACCTGATGTGGGTAGTAACCGAGGGTAGGCGTGCCTATACCAAGCGCAGGACAAGCCGCAACAAGAGCTCTTCAGCCATACAAATGTCCCTCTTTTGAGGGGGGTAGGTTTTATTAAAACGAAAAACTGATTTGTAAATCATTGAATATGAATAATATAAAAACAAAACCGACAATTATTGAGTTTTGTCGGTTGATAGTGAAAAATATTATTGGATATAGAGTGTACAGGGCAAACGATCCTTCGCGTGAGTTCATTGCTGTTTCTGGACATATTCATCCCGACACAATGTTTTTCGATTCCATTTCGCTCAATACCTTGTCGCAGAATATATACTATCGGGTATCAGCAGTTAATAGCCGTTATCAGTATTCGGTACAGTAGCCAATTCTAAGGTTGTGCCGTCCCGATTCTAATTCGCCCGCCCCGGCTGTTATCTACGATTTTTTAGTTCCCGAAAAGTCGGTAACCCTCAATTGGCATTGCAGCCCAAGCTCCGATGTGGCGATACAACGTATTCTGCGTCGAACCGAAAGCGATTCGCAATGGTTTGTGATCGATAGCTTGAAACCAGGCGTTGGGAAATATGTCGAATTGAAGGTTGTTCCCAAAACAACCTACTACTACTCGCTGGTAAGTGTCGATAGTTCCGGGAATATTTCCAAAATGGCCAGTTCCATATCGGCACGGCCATACTACACCAGTAAACGTGAATCGGTTAAGCAGTTTACTGCCAAGTATAATAGGAAAAGTAATTCGGTAACGCTAAATTAGCAATACACTGAAAACCAGTCAAGTGGTTACTGGTTTGTGTTTTACAGAAAAACCAACAATAACGATTTTATTGAGCTGAAAGGCCTTAAACCGGATATTAATGAGTTTGTGGATTCATCACCGCAAAAGGTTTAAATACCTATGGTATTTTTATAATGACTGCCGATGGAGAGCAATCGGAAATGGTTACTCAAAAGATTGATGTTACTGAGTAAAAGTATTAAGCCCTGCAAAAAGCAGGGCTTTTATTCAATTTCTTTGATTTTAACACCTTATATCAAACCAATTTTTACTCTGGCCCAGCTGCTTGCCATCAGCAACATTTTTTTTGTGTTGCTTATTCGGTAGCGTTTACCAAGGAGTTTGGGTGGAGAAATTTGTTTTATCTTACTAAAAAGCGATAGGTAGTAACGGTAAGCTACAAAAACTCCCAGTTTATATTTGTCCTCCAACATTTTAATGCCTTCAAGTGCAGCATCAAAATCCGATTGGATATCGGCTTCAATTTGTAGTTTTTGTTCCAGAGTAAAGTTGTTGAAATCGACATTCGGAAAGTAAACCCTGCCCAGATCGTAGAAGTCCTCACTTATATCACGTAAAAAGTTAATTTTTTGGAATGCTGTCCCCAGCCTTCGTGCTGGTTGGTAAAGTTTTTCATACATAACCTGATTGCCTCGGCAAAAAACTTTGAGACACATTAGTCCAACCACTTCGGCCGAACCGTAAATGTATTCGCCTATCTTATCCTTATCGTATGTTGTTGGGTCAAGGTCCATTTCCATGCTATGCAGAAAGGCATCTATTAGGTGCCTATCGATGTTGTACTGGTTAGCCACAAGCTGAAAGCTTTGCAGTATTGGATTCAGGGAGATACCCTCTTCAATGGCTTTATAGGTATCTGTTTTAAATCGGGCAAGTAGCTCAGGCTTATTGAATTGATGAAATGAGTCCACAATTTCATCGGCAAAGCGCACAAACCCGTAAATGGCATAAATGGCATCGCGGGTAGGCTTATCGAAAAGGCGTGTTCCTAAAGAAAAACTTGTGCTGTAGCGGTTAGTTGTAATCCTGCTACACTCCATGCATACATTATTATAAAGTTCGATTCTATCGCTTATCATATCGTTTTACAATTTGCTCGGTGGTTAACTTTGAACTTACAACAGCCATTGGCAAGCCCGTTCCTGGAATAGTGCTCGATCCCACATAAAACAGATTTTTAAATTTCTCGTCGGTGTTATGGGGGCGCATGTAGGCTATCTGATTCAAGTCGTGGGCAAGACCAAGCCCACTGCCCTTGTACAGGTTAAACATTTTTTGCCAGTGGGTAGGGTTGTAAATTATATGGGTGTCGAGGTTACTGGCAATGTCGTAATCGACCCTCTCCGAAAGGTCGGCTATAATATTATCGGCCAGCTCATGGCTATCGGTCCAATCGGGTTTGTAGCGTAAATCGGGAACAGGACAAAGTATGAAAAGGCTCTCGCTGCCTTGTGGGGCAAATTCAGGGTTGGCTCTGGAAGGAACGTTAACGTAGTAGTAGGGTTTTTGAAGGCTTACCTGATTCTTAAAGATTTTGGAACTATACTCCTTAAAGTTAGTCCCCAAAAAATAATTGTGAACACTCAAACCATCAATCTTTCCTTTTACTCCTAAGTAAACTGTAAATGGAGCAAGAGTCCATTTCATTTTATCGAGTTTAGGCTCGCTAAAAGCTTTGCGTTTAAGAATAGCGCCTCTAAACCAGGCTGCATCGGCATTTATAACAAAGATGTCGGCACTCCAAAGGTTTCCGTTTTGGTCTATCACATCGGTTACCTGTCCATTGTGGAATTTAACATCAACAATCTCAGTGTTGTAATGGAATTTTACCCCACGCATTGAGAGAATGTCAACCATGCCATCAACAATACTATACATACCGCCACGCACGTTGTGGTAGCCATCATGTTTGAGTTCTGTGTAGGTTAGTAAGGAGTAAACTGCAGGTGTATCGAACGGAGTGGCTCCTAAAAAGAATGCTACTAGCGAGAATATCACCTTAACCTCGTAGCTGGTAAACCTTCGGTTAAGCTCATCCCACATCGTTTTAACCATCAACGGGGCATGACCCCAGGGCACTGAGGCCAATCCCAATGCGTAGGAAAGCAGGCTGTTGAAGTTGCGCCGAATAATTCGGTTTTCCACATCATGGAAAAGTTTGCCTGTTTTTTCCAGGTATCGGTACATCTTCTCGGCAAATTCATCCTCAATGCCTTCGAACTCTTGCGCAAGCTTATCGACGTCCTTATGTATGGTAAAATATCTTTTTGAATTGCTGAAGTTGACCTTGTAAAGCGGGTCGAGTTCATAAAACTCGAATGGCTTATCTATGCCACAGAAATCAATTAGCTCTTTGAACTCGTAACTCATGGAGAAAAAGGTTGGGGCCATATCCCATGTATAGCCACTGTGTTGCAGCTTATTCAAACGGCCACCGGGTTGATGAAACTTCTCAACCATTTCCACCTCAAAACCCAATGTAGTGAGCCTTAGTGCAGTTGATAATCCACCAAGACCCGTCCCAACAATAACAACTTTCTTTGCCATAAGTACTTATTAACTATTTAAAACAGATTAACACTCATTAAATATACAATTTTAATTAAATTTACCATGAGTAATAACCAAAAAATTCCTTATTTTGTTTAGAAAATATGCAAATGATTTCAACAATTGGGGCAGGAATTGGCGGAATAGCCTCCGCTGTCAGGTTAGCCCGAAAGGGCTACCAAGTAAGGGTTTTCGAGCAACAGGGTAAACCCGGGGGTAAGCTCAATGAGTTAAGGGTAAATGGTTTCAGGTTCGATGCCGGCCCCTCGTTATTCACTTTGCCCCAGCTGGTTGACGAACTCCTTGCTGGCTCTAATACTTCGGCACTTAGCTACCAAAAACTAGAGCTCATTACCCGTTACTTTTACCCCGATGGCACTATTCTTAATGCCTGGGCCGAACCCGAACGATTTGCTGAAGAGGTTGCTGATAAGTTAAACGATAAGCGCACCGATGTGCTGCGTTACCTCAAGGAGAGTAGGGAACTATACGAGCTTACAGCCAACACCTTTGTGTACAGCCCTTTCCCACAGCTAAAAAATTTTTTCACGCTGCAATCGCTCAAACTTGCCATGAATCCTAAAAAACTCAAGGCGTTTGAAACCATGCATGAGGTGAACTGTAAGTTTTTTACCGATTTCCGTACCATCCAGTTTTTCGATAGGTATGCCACTTACAACGGCTCAAACCCATACCTTGCCCCCGGTACCCTTACCATGATACCCCATCTGGAGCATAACATTGGAGCATACTTCCCTAATGCTGGGATGTATGCCATAACAACCGAGCTGGTTCGAATAGCAGAGGGCTTGGGTGTTGAGTTTGTTTATAATGCTCATGTTGATAAAATTGATATCCGAAATGGCCGTGTAGTGGGCATAAAGGTTAATGGAAGTGGTGTTGAAAGCAGCTATGTGGTAAATAACACCGATATTTTCACGGCATACCAAACCTTGTTGAACGAAGTACCCTTGACCTCAAGACTGGCTGTCCAGCAGCCTTCGTCTTCGGCTTTAATCTTTTACTTTGGCGTTAAGGGATCCCACCCTCAACTCGACGTTCATAACATCCTGTTTACTTCCGATTACTTTTCGGAGTTTAAAGCTATGGAACAAGGCTTAATTTCCGATGACCCTACCGTTTACATTTTTATCACGTCAAAACGTATTATCACCGATGCCCCCGATGGGCACGAGAACTGGTTTGTGATGATAAATGTTCCGCCAAATACCGGTCAGAACTGGGAAGAGCTTAGGCTTAAAGCTCGTGAGGCTATACTGGCCAAGGTGAAGCGTATGGTGGGTATCGACCTTGCCAATTTGGTTGTTGCGGAGGAGTATCTCGACCCTCTAAGAATTGAGCATCGCACTGGGTCGTTCCGTGGTTCGCTTTACGGAATTAGCTCAAATAACCGGATGGCTGCATTTAACCGCCACCCCAATCGCAGCAAAAATGTGAAAGGCCTTTACTTTGTTGGCGGAAGCGTTCATCCGGGTGGTGGAATACCCCTTTGCCTGGCTTCGGCCAAAATAGTGGATAACTACTTCAAAACCCTTTAGCATGGAACAGTTAACTAAGTATTTTAGAGTGCTAATTCCCATAGCCTACCTGATAGGTGTGGCTGGTATATCAGTAAAAATTGATAGTCCTCAATATTTTAGGGTTACCACTTTTTTTGTCCCTCTGTCGTTTTTGATGCTGATACTTTTTCATAAGCCAAACAGCAGGAGGTTCTGGCTAATTATGGGTTTGATTGGTATTATGGGTTTTTCAATTGAAGCCATTGGAACCAATACTGGGGTTATATTTGGTCGATACACCTATGGCGCTTCATTGGGCCCTAGCTTATTTGGCACACCTTTTAACATGGCCATTAACTGGATGATGCTTGTTTACCTTGTTGCATTTGTTTTGCAGCGCTGGAATACCAGCCTTGCCCTAAAGTCGGTTGCATCGGCAATTATTCTAACCGTATTTGACTGGATACTTGAACCAGTGGCCATCAGGCTCGATATGTGGAGTTGGGATTGGGTAACGCCACCATTGCATAACTATATCGGCTGGTTTTTGTTCTCGCTTCTAGTGTTTGGAATCTTTTACAGGTTCTCACCCAAATTGTATAACCCGCTCGCTAATCTTTTTGCGCTGATGCATGGTTTGTTTTTTATCGCTTTAAACCTTATTTTTAGGTTGATTTAAAATTGGAGGCAAAGTGATTAAGCCGGCACATAACGCGTTGTACGAGAGGTTTTTCAATGCCTACTTCAACTACATTCTAAAACGAAATTTCAGGGAAATTCAAATTGAGGGTGAATTTATTCCCGATAATCGCTCAATTCTACTGGTGCCCAACCATTTTAGCTGGTGGGATGGTTTCTTTGCATGGAAATTGAACACCATGCTTCTTCACAAGAAGTTTTACCTGATGATGCTCGAAAGCCAACTTGCCAAGCACCGCTTTTTTGCCAAGCTGGGAGCGTTTTCCATTGCACCAACATCAAAGGGTATGCTGGAGAGCCTAAGGTTTGCCCACGAGATTATTAAGCAGCCCAACAACCTTTTGGTGTTTTACCCGCAAGGCAAACTCTACAGCCAACATCACATGGCACTTGAGTTTCAGAAAGGGATTGAGCGAATAGTGGAGCAAGCGGATAATTTCAGGCTGCTCATGTGTGCAAACCTTATCGATTACTACGCACACCCTAAACCATCGTTGACCATTTACCTGCAAGATTACGACCGGTTATCCGATTTTAATCCTATCCAGTTCCAGCTAACCTATAATCTTTTCCTAAAGCAGAGTATTCATAAGCAGGATAAAATACACAGGCAATGATATTGTTTTATATGGTTTTATCCGTTGTGGTTTTTGCGTTTGTCCGGTTTTTAGTTGCGCTTTTCAACTACCTTACCCAGCCCTACCTGATTAAATACCCGTTAAAAACGCCCGATAGCGTTTCGGTACTTATCCCTGCCCGCAACGAGGAATCTAATATTAGGAATCTGCTTGCCGATTTACAGCAGCAAACCTACGGAGGAAATATCGAGGTAATTGTTTATAACGATTCCTCAACCGATGCTACCGGACAGGTTGTTGAGGAATTTGTTAGGGTTGATAATCGCTTTCGACTGATAAACGGTAACGTATTGCCCGATGGCTGGTTAGGTAAAAACAATGCCTGTCATCAACTTGCCCTGCAAGCTAAGGGCAATTACCTACTTTTCCTTGATGCCGATGTTAGGGTACAGAAAGACTTTGTGGAGCAAACCCTTGCCTACATGCAGCACAAGAAACTTCATTTGCTATCGTTCTTTCCTTACCAGGTTTTGGGCTCATTTGGCGAGGCTATTACCGTTCCGGTTATGCAGTGGATTTTACTTTCGTTGCTGCCACTCAAATTGGTTATGTGGAGCCGCCACAGGTCGCTATCGGCTGCCAATGGCCAAATGATGATGTTTAAAGCCGAAACTTACAGAAAACATCGTTTTCATGAGATGTTCCGGAACAATCCCGTTGAGGATATTCTCATAGCCCGAACCGTTAAACGTTTTGGATACCAGATGGCTACATTGCTTGGTTTGCCCGGCGATATCCGCTGTAGGATGTATGTGAGCGGCAACGATGCCATTGAGGGTTTTTCGAAAAATGTTTGCGAATTTTTTGGGGGTGACCGTAAGGTAATGTTTGGTTATGCAACCATAACCACCCTAGGCCCCTTTGCGGTGCTGTTTTTTATGCCTTACCCTTTGATTTTTATTTACTTTTTCTCGGTACTAATGGCTCGTATAATGATTGCCGACCTCTCGAAACAAAGTGTTTTAAAATCTGTTATACTTTTCCCCCTGCAGCAGATGTCGTTTATGCAGATGGTTGTTCGTTGGGAAAAAAATCGTAGGAATGGGACATTAATGTGGAAAGGGCGAAAAATAGTGTAGCTGTTATGATAAGATACTTAGTATTACTTGTCGTTCTTACTCTTTCATCGTTTGGCCTGCAGGTGTATGGCAGTGCAGACGATTACGACCAATGCCTTTACATGGCCTTTGTATCGGGCAACATGGCCGATTGGGAAAAGGTTTTGGATGAGTTCGAAGCATTAGCCACCAAAAGCCCAATCGCTGCAAACCGATTTAAGCTCTTGCATGCCCAGTACGGTTACATTGGATACTTACTGGGTGTAAACCAAACCGCAAAGGCAAAGCGGCTAATTGAGAAAGCCGAAAAGCAGGCCAATATTTTGGCTGGCATATCAACTTACCAATCTACAGCCAAGGCCATGCAGGCCGCCCTGCTGGCATACAGAATCTCAATAAGTCCCTACAAGGCGCCATTCCTGGGCCCTAAAAGTGCATCGCTAATTGATGAGGCGCTGACGCTTAGCCCAACAAATTACTATGCGCTTATCGAAAAAGGCAATGCACGGCATTATGCCCCAGTAATTGTGGGAGGTAACCCCACCGAAGCGGTTGAACTTTACCGCAAAGCCATTGAGCTAATTGAAAAGGAATATCCAACCGGTAAACCCAAAACATGGTGGTATATCAACACCTATACACAAATGGGGCTTGCAGCGCAAAAGGCCGGCAATAAAAACCTTGCCAAAAAAATTTACCAAACCATATTGACCATTGAGCCCAACTACCAGTGGGTAAAGGAGGAATTGTTACCGAAAGTGTGATTCAGAGCAGAGGTGAGAGTTAGATTTAATTTGGAATTGAACCCTCTGAGTACTGAAGCGTGAACCGTTGTTCGGGATAGATAAAACTAAAATCCGTCAATTGAAAAAACTTTTGACGAACAGACAAACAAAATCTATCCATTCCAAAAGTTCGGAACGAAAGATTTTGATAAATTGAGATTATCTCGATAAGTCAATAGAAACAAGGTGTGTATATATTTTTGTGTTTCTAGTGTCTAATCTTGGGTTTATAATTTGCACCATTTAAAACTTAAGTGTAAGTGTTTGTGTATAAATTTCATAATGTGTATTCAAGGGAGAATGCCATAAAGATATAACTATTTTAACAGTTTATGAATATTAGTAACAATATCTTTTCATACGTATGCAAGTAAACGATTTCAAAAAATAGTTTATAGGATTTGTTGTTTTTAATTTGTTTTATTATTTTTTGGGATTGTTAAACTTAAAATAAGCACGATGAGAAGGGTTGTATTGATTGGAAACTTTCCTCCACGTAAATGTGGCATTGCTACTTTTACTCGCGATTTATACCAAGGTTTACTTCAAAACAAGGTAGATGTTGCCGTTATTGCCATGAACGATGGTTTGGAACATTACTCATACCCCGATGTTGTAGTTTTTGAAATAAACCAAAACCATTTGGCATCGTACCTTGATGCTGCTTACTACGTAAACCAACATCAATTCGATGCTGTAATATTGCAGCATGAATTTGGCATTTTTGGTGGTAAAGATGGTTCACACATTTTGCAACTGCTGAAAAGAATAAAAGTGCCTATTATTACAACCCTACACACCATTCTGGATAATCCAACAGATAGCCAAAAGGAAATAATTTTAGAACTTACTGAGTTGTCTGATCTGTTGGTAAGCATGTCGGAAAAGGGTATACAGTTTTTAAATAAAATATATGATATTCCTATTTCGAAATTGCAACTTATACACCATGGCTTACACGAAATTGAGCTTAATGGACTTAAGCAAAAGAAAAGATTAAAGCTAAATAACCATATCGTTTTAATGACTTTTGGTCTCTTGTCAAGAAATAAGTCGATTGAGGTTGTTATTGATGCGTTACCACAAGTAGTAAAAAAGTATGATAATGTGAAATACCTTGTTTTAGGGGCTACCCATCCGCATGTACTAAAGCACGATGGGGAGGAATACAGGTACATGCTCAGAAGCAAGGTAAATGAGTTGGGACTTCAGGGTCATGTTGAATTTATAAATCGTTATATCAGCAACGATGAACTTTTCGAATATCTGAGTGCTTGCGACATTTACGTTATACCATATTCCAACGAAAAACAAATTACCTCAGGAACCCTCATTTATGCCATGGGGGCAAAAAATGCTATTGTTTCAACTCCTTTTTGGCATGCTAAAGAAATATTAGTTGATAATAGGGGTAAACTGTTTGATTTTAACAATTCTGAACAGCTAAGCCAAATACTCGTTGAACTAATTGAAAATCCTGCAAAACGAAAATTATTAGCCGAGAATGCATTCAACTTTGCGCGAAATCTTTACTGGCCTAAAATTGCGCGAAAATACCTACAACTTATTGACAAAATACTGGAAGAAGGTGCCGTTAGAGAGATAGCAATAAAAACTGGAGAAGACTTACTGAGCGATCTTCCTTCAGTAAAGCTCGATCAACTTATTCGGTTAACCGATGAAACAGGCATTATACAACACGCTCGTTTTTGTATTCCAAATCGCCAGCACGGCTATTGCCTTGATGACAACGCGCGGGCACTGAGATTGATAGTTATGCTTCAAAATTATAGCCAGCATACACACGAACTTCACCGTCTTATCGATATTTACCTGTCTTTCATCGATTATGCTTATAATCCTGCTACCAAACGATTCCGGAATTTTATGAGCTATGACCGGCGCTGGTTGGAGGATGTAGGATCAGAAGATAGCCAGGGTCGCACAACCTGGGCTTTGGGATATTCTGTTTCACACTTGAAAAAAGCTATTTACTCACACCACGTTAGCTATTTGTTCGAAAAAGCCCTCGAAATAGTTCCGCATCTTAACTATCCACGAAGCATTGCTTATGCCATTCTAGGTTTAACTGAATATCTGAAAGTGAAAAATGATCAGAACGTTTTTTCGCTGATGAAAAGTAAGGTTGATCAGCTTTCAAGTTTTTTTTCTGAATCTATAAACAATCCCCATTGGCCCTGGTACGAAAACATTGTTACCTATGCCAATGCAAGAATACCTCAGGCATTAATAGCATCGGGTAGAATTTTAAATGATAAATCTTTGATTCAGATGGGGGTAAAGTTAATCGACTGGCTGGTTGATAAACAGTTTCAAAACAGCGTTTTCGTTCCGATAGGCAATATGGGGTGGCTAACACCCGATGGCATTTCTCAATTCGACCAACAACCCATTGAGGCGCATGGAATGCTTGATGCCTGTTTAGAGGCTGAGGATTATTTCAATAATCAAAAGTATGAAGCTATTGCCCTAAGTGTGTTTGCATGGTTCACAGGTAGAAATTTTTCAAAACAAAATATTTGTGATTACTCAACGGGTGGTTGCTTCGACGGTTTAAGTAATAAAGGCGTAAACCTAAATCAAGGTGCCGAGTCAACTTTATCCTGGATGATGTCATTGGTTAAACTAACAAACTACTTGGAGAACAAGAAAAAAAGATAGCTATGATTAAGTATTTGCCTTTAAAAATTTACCCCTCAACAAAACGAACACTTATCAGGCCGTTCGTTCCGGGGTCTACTGCTCAGGTTGAGCATATCCTATTTAGAATTTTTTCAACACCGCCTAATGAAATAGAGAACTATCTTTTAGAAATCTACGATCAGCTTAACTCAGCCGACGCGAGACTGAAAGCAATCTTTACAAAGCATTTTGAATATGTGAAGGATAAAATTCCTGCCAATCTCGATATTTCCGATTTAGAAAAAGAACTTATTGGTGCATACTTTACTCAACAATACGCGCTGGAATCAACCGCTGTTTTCAATCCTTCTGTTGTTCCACACCCAGTGCAGGACAAGGAGGGCGTACTTAAAATAATTCTAAGCCTCAGAGCTATTGGCGAAGGCCACATTTCAAGCATTATTTTTATGGAAGGTGAAATTGACGGTTCACTAGACTTAACTCTCAAATCCGATAAATCTACCCTAATTTACGAACCAGATAGGATACAGCATTCCTACGAGAAAAAGCTTTTCTTTAAAACGGCATATGAGTTAGACCTGCTTAATAAGATGAATAAACCTGTCTTCGATATCTTGGGTTCCGTTTTTGAATTTTCCGATTTAGAAAATGCTATAAATGAGGTTATTAAAAAAAACACTGAAAATAACAGGGCAAACCTTGAGGAGGCGTTGAATAAACTTAGGTTGCTTGCCCAATCGAATTTTACTTTACGTTTTAAAACCGATAGCTTGGTTGAACGTGCCATTTTTCCTGCCTCACCAACTCAAAGCAATGGACTGGAAGACGCCCGTTTTGTTCAATTTAGAAACGACGATGGTAGTTTTATCTACTATGCAACCTTTACGGCTTACGACGGAAAAACGGTTATGCCTGAAATGCTTGAAACAAAAGACTTTTGTGAGTTTAAGATATCCACTTTAAACGGTCCAGCTGCCCGCAACAAGGGAATGGCTCTTTTCCCCCGCAAAATCAACGGTTGCTATATGATGATTGGTAGGCAGGATAACGAGTCGTTGTATATTATGAAATCGGATAACCCCTATTTCTGGTACGATTCTAAACCATTAATTAAACCAAAATACAAATGGGAACACATACAAATAGGGAATAGTGGGTCGCCCATTGAGATTGATGAGGGATGGCTGGTGCTAACCCATGGCGTTGGGCCAATAAGAACCTACTCCCTTGGAGCAATTCTTTTAGATAAGGATAACCCTGAAAAAGTAATTGGCCGCTTGGAAGAACCATTGGTTAAACCTACTAAAGATGAAGCACTGGGATACGTACCAAATGTGGTGTACACCTGTGGGGCTTTAGCGTACGGTAGGTCCTTGTTTTTACCCTATGCCATAGGCGACATTATTACAAGGTTTGCATTTGTTGATATCGACCAGTTGTTGAACCATTTAAAATAGCCTTAAAATGAGGATAGCCATGTTATCGCCAATTGCTTGGCGAACTCCGCCAGTTCATTACGGGCCATGGGAACTTGTAACCTCCATGCTTACTGAAGAACTGGTTAAATTGGGTTTGGATGTAACTCTTTTTGCAACAGGGAAATCCATAACCAATGCTAAGTTGATGTCGGTTTGTGAGAATGGCTACGAGGAGGACAAATCATTAAACCCAAAGGTGTATGAATGCCTTCATATTTCTAACTGTTTTGAAAGAGCTAACGAGTTTGATTTAATCCATAACCATTTCGATTTTTTACCCATTACCTATTCAAAACTGACCAGAACGCCTGTTGTAACTACTATTCACGGCTTTTCATCGCCAAGCATCCTGTCTGTTTATGAAAAGTATAATGGTCATGTTCATTATGTTTCAATAAGCAATGCTGATAGGGCTGAATCGCTGGACTATATCGCAACCATTTACCATGGCATCGACTTAAACCAGTTTCATTTTCAAAATAATCCCAAAAGGAATTACCTGCTTTTCTATGGCCGAATTCATAACGACAAGGGAGCGCATGAAGCCATTCAAATTAGTAAACGGGTTGGTTTGCCTTTAATAATGGCAGGGATTATACAGGATCAGAAATACTTTAGCGAAAAGGTTAAACCCTACTTAAAACCAAGCGTGATTGATTATATAGGTAGCGTTGGGGGTAAACGTCGCGAAGAACTACTGGGTAATGCACTCGCTCTTTTGCATCCGATCAATTTCAATGAACCTTTTGGCTTATCCGTTGTGGAGGCTATGGCATGTGGTACTCCTGTAATCGCTTTTAACCGTGGTAGCATGCCCGAACTAATTTCCGATGGATTCAACGGTTTTTTGGTGAATGATATTTCTGAGGCTGTTAGTAAGGTAAACTTAGTGGAAAGTATAAATAGGGAGAACTGTAGAATAACGGTTGAAAAAAGATTTACAAAAGAAGTTATGGCAGCCAAGTATGTAGATATTTATAAAAAGATTCTAAAACAGTAATTTATGGCAATAGTAAAACGATACAGCGGGAATCCTATCTTAACTCCAAGAGATATTCCCTATGAGGTTGCAACTGTTCATAATGCAGCTGTAACGCAGTTTGATGGTGAGTATATCATGCTTTTCCGGTCGCATCAATTAAACGGACGAAGTATTTTAGGTTTGGCTCGAAGTGCCGATGCCCTTAATTTTAAAGCTGAGAATCATCCTTTTTTGGTTCCAGCTAAGAAAGGGGAAGCCGCCGTGTACGAAGAGTATGGCGTTGAGGATCCCAGAATAACATGTATCGATAATGTTTACTACATCACTTATTCTGCTTATTCGCGACATGGCGTTCGGATTGGACTTGCAAAAACCACCGACTGGAAAAAAGTAGAGAGAATCTCGTTTATTACTCAGGCTGATTATCGAAATGTGGTCATTTTCCCTGAAATGTTTAATGGTAACTACATCAGGCTCGATCGTCCCCATTCCGAAATATCCCCTTGGTCTATCTGGATTTCCTATTCGCCTGACCTAATCCATTGGGGAAACTCAAAGCTGATAATGAAACCCGAAAAATACCATTGGGATGAAATGAAAATTGGGCCAGGAGCACCACCCATAAATACAAAAGCGGGTTGGCTGCATATTTACCATGGTGTTTTCCCTACAATGGACGGCAGTGTGTATCGCCTGGGGGTTGCCTTGCACGACCTTAGCGACCCTTCGAAAATTATTGGTGTTGGCGATGAGTGGATACTTCAGCCCGAAGAACCTTATGAAAGAACAGGCTACGTACATAACGTAGTGTTTACATGCGGAGCCATTAAACTTAACGATTCGGTAGTGCGAATTTATTGGGGAGCTGCTGATTCAGTGATGTGCGTGGGTGATGCTAATATTGATGACCTGGTTGATTTATGCTTAAATAAAAGCCGTCACCCTATGGGCGGAACCTGAACCACTCTTCTGTTAAATAGGGATTAGTCAATAGAAACACAAAAACCGTTTACATAACTTGTTACTGTTGACTTAATAACGAATCTCTACTTAACCCAACTTGTTATTAAGAAATCATAAGCATCACTTAATCATTTAGTTACGGGTTTTATTTTCGGTTTTCGAGGATTACACACTTTTTCATTCTTGTAATATGGTACCATTTTATAACTCAGTGCATCATATATTTGTTTTGCCTCAACGGATGGCTCGCTGCATTTTTACACTTGAAAAAAGTTCATTTTTTTGAGGGTTGATGCAAATTGCTTATTGTGCATGAAGCCGATGAACATCTGGCACATTTACCCGAATTTATACGTTTTGGGTTGAAAACTTGATACACGCTGTATGCAGTATAACCCATTGCTCCTAATACTATTATTAATACTGCTATTTCCTGAACCATATCAACCAATTATTATATTTCCAATTTGGTAAACTAAAAAGGCTAAAATCCATGCCAGCGAGGTAGTAAAAACAATTGTAAAGAGAGCCCACTTCCACGAGCCCGACTCGTTCTTGATTGCCGAAATTACAGCCACACAGGGGAAGTAAACCAGAATAAAGATAAGGAATGCGAGTGCAGTAACTTTTGTAAAAACCACCTGTCCGGTTAGTTTTCCTGATTGGTGGGTTTCGTTTCTGAGTTTTTGAGCAAGTCCGCCACTGTCGGAATCGGGGTCGGTTTGGTAAAGTACGCCCAGCGTACTAACTACAATCTCCTTGGCTGCAACTCCTGAAAGAAGGCTAACTCCCATTTTCCAATCGAACCCAAGAGGCCGAATGGCTGGTTCAATAAATTTGCCTATCCGTCCCAGATACGAATTAGCTTGCCTTTCAGCTTCCATTTCCAGCTCAAGCTGATGTAATATCTGATTTAGGCTATCCAAAGAGGGTTGGTAGAGCTTATCATCCGAAATCTTTTGTAAAATAGTTTCAATTTCGGCATTATAATCCTTGGTGTAGTCCACATTACGGGGGTAATAGCCCAATGCCCACACAAAGATTACAGCTACAAGAATTACTCCCCCCATTTTTTTCAGGTATTGCGAACCCTTTTGCCACATGTGCAAAAGGATTGAACGTAATGTTGGCATGCGGTAAGGGGGTAGTTCCATCACAAAGGGTAAGTCCTCCGCTTTGAAAATGGTTTTCTTGAATGCCAGGGCTGTTCCTATGGCCAGCAGAATACCTGTAAAGTATATGACAAAAAGCAGGTTGCCGGCGTTTTCCGGGAAAAATGCACCAAGAATAAGTATATAAACCGGCAATCTGGCGCTACAGCTCATGAAAGGCGTAATGAGCATGGTTACTAAACGGTTATTGGGGTTTTCAATGGTTCGCGACGCCATTATGGCTGGAACATTACATCCAAATCCCATCACTAGGGGTATGAACGATTTACCATGGAGGCCAATTTTATGCATCAGCTTATCCATGATAAATGCAGCACGTGCCATATACCCAGTATCCTCAAGTAGCGATATGAATAGGAAAAGGATTAAAATGTTGGGTAGAAAAACAATTACACTCCCAACACCGCTGATAATCCCATTAACCAAAAGGTCTTTTAAAGGCCCACTGGCCATGTATGTACTAATGGTATTACTAATCCATTCTACCCCCAGTTCAATCCATTCCAAGGGGTATTGCCCCAGGGTAAATGTGGTAAAAAACGTGAGCCATATCAGGAAAATGAATATGGGAAATCCCAGCAAGCGGTGGGTAAGAACTGCGTCGATTTGTTCTGTAACCCGACGCTTTTTGTGACTGCTCTCCTTGAATGTTTCCTTGAGTGCGCCTGCTATAAAACCGTATTTGGCATCGGTTACTAGGGTTTCAGTATCCTCATGGAATAGGCTTTCGAGCCTGCTTACCTCATGGTCGGCTTGGTTCCTGATTTCCTGGTAGTTTGGTTCATTGCGCAGCAACTTGACTACTACCTTGTCTTTTTCCAGCAGCTTAATGGCAAGGTATCGGCTGGAATAGTTTATGGTTATTGCTGAGTTTTTTTCAATTTCATTTTGGATGGATTGTATCGATTTTTCAATCTCTTCACCGTAGTTAACATGGATGTGGCGGGTAACTTTATCCTTTTCTACATAAACATTTATGGTTGTATCTAAAAGCCTGTCGAGCCCCTTACCTTTGCTCCCCACTGTAGGTACAAATGGAATACCAAGCAGTTTGGCCATCATGGCGTAATTGAATTTGTCTCCCTTTTCCAGAAGTTCATCATACATGTTTAGGGCAACAATCACCCGTATGTCCATATCGATGAGCTGGGTGGTAAGGTATAGGTTGCGTTCAAGGTTCGATGAGTCAATAACATTTATGACAATGTCAGGGTTTTGATCATGGATAAATCGCCGTACAAATACCTCCTCGGGTGTATAGGCTGTAAGGGAGTAGGTGCCCGGTAGATCGGTGATGTTAATTGTATATCCTTTATACTTAAACTTTGCGTTTTTTGAATCGACTGTAACCCCGCTATAATTTCCAACATGCTCCCTTGCCCCTGCAAGATGATTGAATATGCTGGTTTTACCAGCATTGGGATTGCCAACCAAAGCAATATTAATAGTTTTGCTAAGCTCCTTTACCCCGGTGTCAATAATTTCAGGTTCGGTATAGGTGACAAGCTTATGGTCATCAGGATGATAGTTTAAAATTTGCTTTGCCTCATTGGGTGTAATAACCTCAATTAGCGAAGCCTCACTTCGACGGAGCGATACTTCGTAACCCATAATTGAGTATTCAATGGGATCCTTTAGGGGGGCGTTTTTAACAACTATTACTTTTTTCCCTTTCACAAATCCCATTTCGGTAATACGCTTCCTAAACGCTCCGCGTCCTTTTACTTTTGCAATTATGCCGTATTCTCCGTTCTGTAACTCCGATAGTAGCATCTAGTTTAAAATCAATAACAGTAAAACCTCAATATCTCAAAAAAGTTTTGGAATTACTAAAATTTTACAAATGTAAGAGTTTTCTGTTATTTAGATCGATTTTAAGTAAAAAAGCCATTCATGACTGAATGGCTGTAATGTTTAGTAATTCGGGTTAAAAATTATTTTCCTAAGTCGTCGAAGTCAACCGATGAGTAATTGGGTTCAACCTCAGTAAGTTCCACCTCATCGGTATGCTCAATGCGTGGAACAATTTCCTGGTTGGCTTTAATGTAGTCAAAAACACTGTTCAGGCTTTCGATAAACTTTTCAAAATCCTCTTTGTATAGAAAGATTTTATGTTTCTCGTAATACATCTTGCCATCCTTACCCATTCGTTTTTTACTCTCAGTAATGGTAAGGTAATACTCATTGCTGCGTGTTGCCTTTACATCAAAGAAATACGTTCTTTTCCCGGCCTTTACTACCTGAGAAAAAACCTCTTCTCTTGTGTTCCTGTCTAAATCGTTTGTGTTATCAAATTCCTCAATCATTGCTTTTAATATTTTTAGGTTAGGTTTTCACTTTTACACTGGCCAAAATTAAAAAAATCTTAATATCATGGTTCGTTGATTTGAAAAAAATATAAAAAAACATGTAAAAGATTTTGTTTTGAAATATTAACCTTGTTTATTCTGCTGCACTGGATTAATCTTTCTATCTTTGCAGAACTGAAAAAAATCGTTCTTACTAATGATTAACCGCCGTTTAATTCGAATCAAAGCCTTACAGGTTCTTTTTGCCTTCTTCCGCAACCAAGGTGACTCACTTAGCGCATTAGAGCGTGAGCTGTTTCACAGCATTGAAAAATCATATCATCTTTACCTGCTTTTGCTGCTTCTGCCCAAGAATATGGTGGAGCATGCACAGGCAAAAATTGAACTGGGTAAACAAAAATTTCGGCCTTCGCCTGAGGAGCTGAACCCCAACCTACGGTTTGTTCAGAATAAAGCTGTTGCTGCATTGGCTGCTTGTAAAGAGTTACAAGCCAAAGCAAACGATAATCGTTTGAACTGGATCCATTTCCCTGAGGTTACCAAATCGCTTTTCAACCACTTTGTGGCATCGGATTTTTATAACGAATACATGAATGCCCAGCAATGCTCATTTGCCGATGACAAAGCTGTTCTGGTTAATCATCTCAGCAAAATATTGAATGCAAACGACGATTTTGAAGCTTTCCTTGAGGAACAGAGCATATACTGGAACGATGATCTTGAATTTGTTTCCAGTATGGCTGCCAAAACAGTAAAGAAAATTGATGAAGACACATCCTCGGTTCCTCTGATGTCGCTCTTTACCAATGCCGACGACGAGGAGTTTGCCAAGCGACTGCTTCGCAAGACGGTTTTAAGGCATAGGGAGAACCTGGAACTTATTGATAAGTTCACTATTAACTGGGAACTTGACCGAATAGCCGCAATGGATATTGTAATTATGGAAATGGCTATCACCGAGATCCTTGAATTCCCTACCATCCCTGTAAAGGTAAGCATGAATGAGTATATCGATATTGCCAAGTTCTATAGCACTGAACAAAGCAAAACATTTGTGAATGGCGTACTCGATAAGATAATTGCTCACCTTAAGGAGAATGGACAAATCCAGAAGCAGGGTAGGGGGTTGATTGGCGAAAACGACGAACAGCTCTCACCTGAAAATATAAACTCTTTTGAAGATGAGGACAATTAAGCTTTGGGGTGGGCTTATCCTTCTTATCGCTTTATCGTGCGGCAGGAAAAGCAACCAATCCTCCGAACGGGTTGCTGACTCCACCCACTTTGCCGAACTTACCTATGTTGAGGATTTTTTCGATGCAGGCACCATGCATAGCGGGGAACTTGTTAAGCACTCATTCAAGTTTAGGAGTACTGGGAACATGTCGCTTGTGGTCAAGGATGTTATTCCTTCGTGCGGATGCATAAATGTTAATGTTTCAAAAAAAATCCTTAAACCTTACGAAGAGGCTCAGCTTGAGGTGGTTTTCGATAGTAAGAGCTGGTTTGGCTCCCAGTATAAATCGGTAACCCTTAGAACCAATGGGGTTATTCGTGAAAAATCGGTAACCCTAAAGGCAAATGTGATACCCTAACTTACAAAACAATTTTGTAACTTTGTATGTTTATTATTCTGAACTAGTTAATTAATTAAAGTTGATAAAGTTATGATTACAAGTTTTATTACGCTGCAAGCAGCCCAGCAGGGCGCAAATCAATCATTGATGACCTTCTTAATGTTTGGTCTAATCATCGTTGTTTTTTATTTTTTCATGATTCGCCCACAAATGAAACGCCAAAAAGAACTTCGCAAGTTCCAGGAATCATTGAAAAAAGGCGATAAGGTGATTATTGCTGGTGGTGTTTATGGCAAGGTTGCAGAGGTAAAGGATGAGTATGTATTGGTTGAAATTGCCAATAATGTTGAAGTAAAGGTTGCCAAGAGTACAGTTATTCGTGATGTGACCGATATCCAAACTCGTTAACATTTTTTTACACCTGTGGGGCTAAAAGTTTATTCTAAACTTTAAGCCCTTTTTTTTTATCGATATATTAACCAATATTTTTAAAATTACCCATAGGATTTTTTACTAAGAACATTTACTTTTGGTTTCCAAATAAATCAACCCTATTGTGTGAATAAGCGCTCAATAATTTATACCCCGTTTCTCCGCCACGATAAAATCCGCTTTAACAAGCGGGTTTACATGTTCATTTTTTTTCTTTTCATATCCATTATACTCTGGTTGCTTATTAAGTTACGATACGAGTATGTTTCAACAATAACCTATAAGGTAAATATTTCAGAGCTGCCTGATAACAAGGTGGTTGTTGACCCAGATGGGTTGAGCGTCACAGTTAGAGTTAGGGCATTGGGATACAATTTGTTAAGGTATAAGTTTTTCAAGTATTACAAACCTTTGCAGGCTGCTGCCGATGGCCTTATACCTAGTAAAGGCATGTATTATATACTGCTTTCCCAGCAACGGGAACGGTTCTCCCTGCAGCTAGGTGCTGATTTAACCCTTCTCGATGTAAGTCCCGATACCCTTTACTTTCAGCTAAGCGAAGTGGTTCACAAAATGGTAGCCGTAAAACCCAACTTGAAAATTGCTTATGCCAAGCAGCACATGCAGTCCAGTTGCTACACTGTTTCTCCATCTGAGGTTAGCGTTAAAGGGCCTGCTTCGATAATCGACACCTTAAGTTTCATTTACACTCAGCCCTTGGTTTTGGAAGATGTTTCAGATAAAATAGATGTTGAACTACCTATAAAGCCAGTTAAAGGAATAAGTTTCCAGCCCTCCGGGGTTCGTGTTTCAATTCCAGTGGAAAAGTTTACCGAGGCAAGGGTCGAGGTTCCGGTTTCCTGCATCAACATACCGCTAGGGTATGATGTTTTGCTCTCTCCAAAGTCAGTTACCGTTATTTGTAATGTGGCCGTGAGTAAGTATTTCGCATTAAAACCTGACATTTTCACCATTGTTTGTGATTATAACGACTTAATTGTTGAGCCAACCGGTAAGGCACATGTTAAGGTTAGCAAGCATCCCGATTTTATTGGAAGAATTCAACTGGAGCCGCGTAAGGTCGATTTTATCATTGTAAAAACTATGCACTAATGTCGCTCAGGATTGGTGTTACAGGGGGAATTGGAAGTGGTAAATCATTTGTTTGCAGAGTGATTGAAGTGTTGGGCTATCCGGTTTTTTACTCCGACTATATAGCCCATACAATAACCGATACCGATCCCCAAGTCAAAGGACAGGTAATGGAACTTTTTGGCAGTAACATTTACACCTACGGAAAGCTTAACCGCAAGGAAGTTGCTGAAATGGTGTTTGCCGATAATGAATTGCTTATCAAACTCAATAGTATCATCCATCCGGCAGTGGCCCGTAGTTTTGAGCAGTGGTGCATGCAAAACAGCAACAGTGAACTTGTTTTTAAAGAAGCTGCCATACTTTTTGAAACGGGTATTTATCATGAACTCCACAAAACAATTCTTGTAACAGCACCCGAGGAACTCCGAATTAAAAGAGTAATGGAACGCGATGGAGTTTCCGAGTTGGAAGTTAGGGCTCGAATGGCTAAACAAATGCCCGAAGAGGAGAAGAAAAGGCTTGCCGATTTTATTATCGTTAACAGCTCAAATCAACTTATTTTACCGCAAATATTAAGCATAGTTCAAACTTTAAGTGCTACTTTGAATGGGTAAGTATGGTAAATGGATTACTGGCGGATTAGGGTGGGCGTTTTTCGGGCCCATAGGCGCCATCTTGGGTTTTGCCATTGGTTCCATTTTCGATAACATGGAAACCTCTAAAATATATACGGGCGAGACAAGCAGGAATGGTTTCATTGTAAGTTTACTGGTTTTGGTTTCGGCAGTTATGAAAGCTGATGGCAAGGTGCTTAAATCGGAACTAGAGTACGTTAAGAGTTACTTCTATAACAATTTTGGACCAGCGGCTGCTCGCGAGGCAATTCTTCTGCTTCGCGATATTCTTAAGCAGGCTGTACCGCTTCGCGACGTGTGCCTCCAGATAAAGGATAATGTCGATTACCATTCGCGCCTACAGCTACTGCATTTCCTTTTCGGAATAGCCCAAGCCGATGGCGTTGTTAGCTCTGTGGAGCTAAAGGTAATTGTTGAAATTGCAGGCTTGCTCGGTATCTCCGATGCCGACTTCGGTTCCATTAAGACAATGTTCATTCCCGATACTGATAAGTATTACACGATACTTGAGGTTTCGCCCAATGCTACCAACGAGGAAATTAAAAAGGCTTACCGGCAAATGGCCATTAAGTATCATCCCGATAAAGTGCAACACCTAGGCGAGGATATCAGGCAGGCTGCCGAGCAAAAATTTAAGATGGTTAATGAGGCTTACGAGAAGATTAAAAAAGAGCGTGGGTTTAACTAAATCGTTACTACAGTGAATACAACCGATTTTATTGAGGCTTTAGGCTGGTTTGGTAATATCATACTTAGCATTGGCGTGCTGCCTCAAGTGGTTCAAACATGGCGAACACATGATGTACAAAGTTTCAATTGGCTTTTCCTCTTGATGTGGGCATTTGGAGTACTATTTACTTTTATCTATATTGCCTACAACGATATTGTTTTGGCTAAGTATCAATGGCCTTTATGGTTAAACTACCTAGTAAATATTATTGCTACATTTTACTTGGTTTGGGCAAAGTATTACTACGGTAGGTTGAAGAAAAATTAATTTACTAAATTTTTTTAATTAACTTCGCGTTAACAAACAACTCGTTTAAGTATGGATGTAAAACTTAAAGAACTACTTGCAATATCCGGATATTCAGGATTATTCAGGTTTATTTCGCAGGGTCGTCAGGGGGTTATTGTTGAATCGCTTACCGATGGCAAGCGTACCCTTATTCCGGCCTCTGCCAGGGTTAGTGCAATAGCTGACATTGCTGTATTCACCCAAACCGAAGAAATACCGTTGAAAGATGTTCTGAAAAAGATAGAATTGCTTGAAAACGGTGGCCCAGCCATTAATGTCAAATCGACCGATAAGGAAATTCGTAGCTACTTTGAAAAGGTTTTGCCCAAGTTCGATAAGGACAGGGTTTACACAAGTGACATTAAAAAGATAATTGGTTGGTATAACTTACTTCAAAGCAAAGGCCTTTTAGAAGTTCTAAACCAAACCGATGAAGAGGTTAAACCTGAAGGTGAAAAATAATTTAAAAGTAAATATCATTCCCGGCGAAGCGACTCCCTGAGTCGCTTTCTTAGTATTCATAAATCACCCTAAACCCAAAACTCCTGTCAAGTCATGGTAGTGGCCCGTGTGCGCCTTTGTAGGGTTGTAGGTAGTAAAAATCAGTGTTTAAAAGATTTGTGGCAATTAATTGATTTTCAAATCTTTTAAATGGGAAATCGGACAACACTAAATTCAAACCCACCAAAAGGTTGGCTTTCTGCTTTACTAAAAATCGTTATTGTTATTCAGGTAGTTATATGAGTATCGTTCGCCAAAATAGGAAGTTGTGGTAGAAACTGTCGATTTCTTTGATATTTTATAGCCCATTAGACTTTTTATCCTTACCAGTGAAAGTGCAAGGTATTGGCCTTTGTCAGTTGGAACCATAAATAGACTATCGGAGTTGGTAGATTTTCTCTTATAGTATGCGAAATTTATAGTGCTAAGAAACTTGTCAGTGTTTATTTTGAAGCCAAATTCAATACCTGTGGTTCCAACGCGCCCTTGATTTTGTAGTAACCCACTCCTGTTTGTGGCTCTTTTCCGTATATTATTATATCCTCAAAGGTTATGTCGTATAGGTTTATGGTTTACATTGTATTTTTTGAGATTAGATAACCATTTTCAAATTCAAGGGTTATGCTCGATTCGGGGTATAACTTAGGGTAATTATTAGGAATACGGTTGGGCAAAATTCCCCCAGACGTTCTAAAGGATTTACTTCCCATTAGTTTGAAATGATATCGCTTAAACAATTTTGTTAATCCAATTCGTGAAGTTAATGCATCGCCAAATTCACTTGAGTAATCGTATCGGGCCCCAATGTTAAGGTTTACGTATTTGGAGATCCACAGAACCTGGCTATAAGCTGAAAAATTAGTGTATGAAAGTAAATCTTTTCCATTCTTGAAGGTTTCGTCATAAAGGGTATCAACCATGCTTGGCAGCTTTAGCTTGTCAGTTTTAAATTCAACCCCACTAACAGCTTGTAAATTTTTATTGTTATAGTATGCGTTAATGCTGGGAGTTAAACTTTGATATACCTTATTATTGCTGTAGTTTATTTCGGGTATGTTTACTTGCCATGGCTTTTGCCATTCATTGGAAATATGGGGTATTACGTTGAAATTGGCTCTCTAAAATTTATACGATATATCAACATAGTTGCTTTTAAAACTTTCATGAATTGGTGTGCCCTTATATAGCTCATCCCATAAATCAATTTGGTAATATAGGTAATCGTCTAAAAATGTTTGAATTGTAAAGTTTTTATAGTCAGGTTTTAATGCTAATTGCTATGTATAGGTGTCGCTTGCTTTTAGTAAATCTCTGCTATTCTGGTAGTAATCAGTATAGGCTCTGTCACTTCTGGAGCCTGTTCCAAAGGTGGCAGAGATATTCATTAGTAAATCATTGTCACGAGTGGTATGGCCAAAGCTGAGCTGGTTATGGCTAAACTATTTTCCCGTATGTGTTACGGTGTAGGCAACCTTCCCCCCTTGCTCATCAGTATCGCGGGTGATAATATTCACAACTCCAAGCCCTGCAAACCCACCATATATGGCTGATTCTGGGCCACGAATAATTTCTATTCTTTCAACATTATCCAGTGGAAAATGATTCCCAAACGGAAAGCATGCAAACATACCATCATTCATTGTAAAACCATTACCCATGAATAAGTATTTCCCCTCATGCGCCCAAATTCTTCGTATTCCCATTCCAACTACCCCCTCAACATCAACACCGAAATCAAAGCCCGGTACAAAAAGATGAAATAGTTCAACTATATCCCTTGCTCCACTTCTTTTTATTTATTCTTTTGTAATGATTGTTACAATACCCGGAGTTTCCCTAAGCCCAACTTTAGTTTTAGTGGTAATTGATACTTCAATATTTATCAAATCTTCAAGGGATAGCGAGTATAAATCGATTTCTTTTTCCTGCCCATGTATTGTGCTGTATGCGAGTATGATTGCAATGAATGCAAGAGGCCTCATAGTTTTTTCTTGCGCAAGATATAAAGACACCCCCAAAAAGTCAACATCCCTAGAGTAATTCTCTGAAATCGCTAATTATGGTTAAAGCAGGATCATGTTCCTCCTTTTTATGGGTGGTGGCAACTGCTACAACTTGCATACCAGCATTTATTGCAGCTTGAATTCCTGAAAAAGAGTCCTCAAATACAAGGCATTTTTGAGGTTGAATATGCAAAAGCTCTGCGGCTTTAAGGAATATATCAGGGTTGGGTTTCCCAAACTTAACCATGTTGCCATTTACTGAAACATCAATATATTCCTTTATACATGTTTTCTCAACAACAAAGTTGATGTTGCTCTGTGGAGCAGAACTGGCAATAGCAATTTTCCCACCTTGTATTCTTAATTCCCTCATAAAATCTATAAGCCCGTCCAAAGGTTTGATATAAGGCTGGTATAATTCCCTGTAAATTGCCTCTTTTTCTTCGCCAAGTAAATCAATTTCTATATCAGAAAGGCTCTTCCCAAGTAAGGCTTGCAAAATATCAGTATTATTCTTTCCAAAGTATTTACTTGTAAAGGCACCTACTTCAAAACTTAACCCATGTCGTTTGCAAAATTCTCTCCAGGCATCAATGTGGTAGTGGTGGTTATCAGCAATAACACCATCCATGTCGAATATAAACCCATTGTAATGCTTCAGATCAATTACCATTTTATGTTTTTTTTTTATTAAGCTTTGCAAAGTTAGCATTGACCCAATCAATATTTGTGTTGAATAGGATAAAGATTTACTATTTTTGGCATAATCTTCGAAAAGTTTATATAAATTGATGCATATGAGAACCGTATTTGTATTAGCCTTTTTGGCTCTGTTTTCCGTTGCTCTTAGAGCGCAGGATGTTAGCGTTTATTCAGTTAAGAATGGTAAGGGCGATGTTATAATGGTATCGGCCGACACCATTAACTTGGGGGAGATTTACCTCGACGATTTATCTAGTGAGCATGGTGTTTTATATATTAATTTAACCAATTCGGGCAATAAACCCTTGCTTATTAGAAATGTTACAGGTTGCTGTGGAACAAATATAAAGACATGGCCAAAAGCACCAGTATTGCCGGGTAAGCAATCGGAAATAAGGGTTGAATTTCGAATTGAGCCAAAGCCACAGCGAATAAATAGAACGGTTACCATAAAGTCAAACGCTTTGGGGAGGTCAATTGCTAAGCTTCATATAATTGGCCTAGTAATGCAACAAAGGCAGGCTAATGAATTAATTCTATAGATATTTGTTAAGTATTAATGAAAAGGGATTGATGTCAATCCCCTTTTTTACTAAATTTAGCGTGATATGAAAAAACGATTAAGCACCACCATATTCGATCTCCCGGTTCAGGAGTTGCGCCGGGGTTACCGCAGCGATGTGTATTTCTGGCGCGAAAAAGTTGTCCTGGAAAACCATAACCTTCACTCTAGGGTAACCATGCAGGTTTTCCAAAAAAACAACGCCATTCTTTGTGGAATTGATGAGGCCATTGCTGTTCTCAAAGTGGCAAGTGGCCGATACTCCGATTATGCAAGAGCATATCAACTTTTCGATAAGCTAATTGAACTTAAGAAACTTGCCCGAACCCAGTTTCTGAACGACAAGTCTACGTACTTAAAAATTGAGGAGGAACGAATAAAGGTTGCCCAGGAGTTAGATAACCTGTGGATTGATGGATTTTCCGAAATTGAAATCGATGCCTTATGGGATGGTGATTCCATATCGCCTTATGAGTCAGTAATGCATATCCATGGCGATGCCTCGTTATTCGCACACCTTGAAACTATATACTTGGGTATTCTTGCACGTCGCACAAAAATTGCTACCAATGTCAGCAGGGTTGTTGAAGCTGCAAATGGTAAAACTGTTTTGTACTTTCCTGCCCGGTTCGACCATTGGGCTGTTCAGGGTGGCGATGGTTATGCTGCTCATATAGGTGGAGCATCGGGCGTTTCCACCGATGCGCAAGGCGAATGGTGGGGGGCAGGGGCTTCTGGGACCATTCCTCATGCCTTAATAGCCGCTGTTGGCGGCAGTACTGTTAAAGCGGTTCAGTTTTTCCATGAAACATACCCTAATGCAACCCTTATAGCTTTGGTTGACTTTGACAACGATTGCGTGAATACCGCTTTGGGGTGTGCCCGAGCCATGGGCGACAAGCTATGGGGTGTAAGGCTCGATACCTCTGAAAATCTTGTAGATAAAAGCATATTCCCAATAATGGGAACTTACAAACCCACTGGGGTTAATCCCAAGTTGGTAGAACTGGTGCGATCGGCTCTCGACCGCGAGGGCTTTTCAAATGTAAAGATAGTGGTTTCCGGAGGTTTTAACCCTGACCGTATAAGGCAATTTGAAGCAATGGGCGTTCCGGTTGATGCCTATGGGGTTGGCAGTTACCTCATGCAGGGAAGTTACGACTTTACTGCCGATATTGTTCATGTTAACGGAAAACCAATGGCTAAGGTTGGTAGGCATTTCATGCCAAACCCACGTTTGCAAAGGTATAACCCAAACGAGTGAATACTATGAAAGCATTAATTGTGGTTGATGTTCAAAACGACTTTTGCCCTGGCGGTGCCTTGGCAGTAACCGATGGTGATAAAGTGATTGACCCCATCAACGAGCTAAGCAAACAATTTGAAGCCGATGGATTACCAATCATTTTTACCCGTGATTGGCATCCGGTTAACCATTTGTCATTCAAGGAGAATGGAGGTTTTTGGCCTCCGCATTGCATAGCAGGAACCCCTGGTGCCGCTTTTCATCCCGACTTATACTTCCCCTCAGTTGCTTTTCTTGTATCTAAAGCCACCGACCCCGATGTGGAAGCATATTCAGGTTTTCAAGGGACGGGCTTGGCTTCATGGTTGCGTCAGATAGATGTAGATGAACTGGTTGTTACTGGACTTGCCACTGATTATTGTGTAAAAAATACAGTAATTGATGCTGTAAAGCTTGGATTTAAGGTAACGGTTGCCTTCAATGCAATTAGGGCTGTTAATGTAAACCCAACTGATGGTGAAACGGCTATTAACGAAATGAAAAGTATAGGGGTTCAAATTGTTTGAAAATAAAAAAAAGAGGAAGGGGCTTTAATAAGCCCCTTCCTCTTTTAGTTCTTTTTAGCGGGTAACGGTTAGCTTACGTGTTATAACTGTACCATTGTCACTTTTAATTTTGACCAGATACACTCCCGTGGAAAGATTTGAAACATCTATTTTCCCTTCGGTTGTTTCTGTACCCGAAGACCACACCAATGCTCCAGTAATGTTGTAAACATCAATTGTGCCCTTGGTAAACCCGGCAATGTTAACAAAAACCGATGAATTGGTTGGGTTTGGGTAAACGAAAAGTTTGGTCTTATGTTCTTCGGTGTCCACACTGGCTGGCCAGGTTACAAAAAGAATGTTTTCCCTAATGTATACTTGAATATCCTCTCCTTTTTGCACAGTTAGTGTTACAGTTTTACTACCATATGTTGTGTATTTCACCGTATGTGGGCCTTTCCCTGTTTTAGTTGCCGGTTCAGCACCATCGCCAAAATTCCACTCCCAACTTTCAGGCGATCCATAGGTCATATCTGTGAAAACTACAGAGCTGTCTCTCATGTTAGCTGTTGATTTGTTAACCATAAAATTTGCAGAAATAACCGATACTCCTTTTTTCCAAATCCCGCCATAGTTAGCATTTGAGTTAAAACTTCCAGCCCAAACAGTACCATTGGGTGAAGCTCCCATATTTGTAAACTGGAAATTTTTATAGAAGGGTGCATAATCGGTAAACGTATTACCACCGTCAAAGCTATAGGATACGCCCATCTTATTGGCAGAATAGTTTGAACCGGTTGAGATTAATGTGTCGGTTCCATGTATCCAGCATAAATCAGCAGTGTAAACGCTTCCGCTGGGAGTAAATTGCGTCCAAGTAGCACCTCCATCGGTGGTACGGTAAAACTTATAGATATCATTCTCCTTGCCATAAATAATACCTTCATTGCTGTTCTTAAAGGCAATCTTAAAGGCAGTTGAAGTTAGAGGGGTTTGGTAGGCTTGCCAGGTTGCACCCTTGTCGGTTGACTTGAATATTCTACCCTTAGTGGTTGAAAACCAAACATTATCGCCAATAACATCGTAGTAACCAATTATACCGTATTCACCATCAAAGGGTGATGGAATGTTGGCTTGTGAAACTCTAGTCCAGTTTGTGCCTCCGTTGGTTGTGGTGTATATTTCAAAATACCCTCCGTTAGGATCGCCCATGCAGAAACCATTATTAGCATCCCAGAAATGGACAACATTTGGGAAGCCATTTGGCTTTGTAAAAAATGCGGATGTTTGCTGTGTCCATGTTTTTCCACCATCGGTAGTTTTGGCTATCATTCCACCACCGTTTGTACCATCGTAAAGGGGTACCCAGGCGGTTTTGTCGTCAATGGCGCATATCATACCAGCTGCAAAGCCTGTAGAGTTATCAGGGTTAATTGCACCGGCTATCCAAGTAGCACCCCCATCAATGGTCATGGTATACTCCTTAACCTTGGCATTACTTCCCGAACCATCGTAGGCTACAGCCCATGCCACCCTGTTACTTACTGCCGATATGTATTGAATTCCTCGCGATGAAGTTCCAAATCCGCTGGCTTGCCGAACCCATAAATGTTTGTATTCGGATTCATTTGGTTTGATGCCAATAATCATATCGTTGCTTTCGCTGAAATCGTAATTCCCTGGTTTCATAGCGGTTGGCGCAAAATAACCATTGGCATATCCTCCCCATCCCCAGTTAATATGTAGTTCGTCATTGTCATTGTAACCATCGCAAACCCAAGCATGGCCTCCATCATTTGTACTGCTACCCGCGTAATAAATTGGCCTTCCCGCATCAATTTCTGTTTTAACCATATTTATCCATTCGGTTTGATTGTTTGGGTCAAAGGAGTAGATCTGAATGGTAGAAGGATCGTAGTTAAAGTAGTTTGTAAGGGCATAAAGAACATCCCTGCTATACGCTCCCGAACCATCGGTGGAATAATTCATGTTAACCGATACACCTGTATGGTAGCAAAGGGTAGCTACGGCATCTATCTCTGCTTCTGAACTTTGGGGGGTGAGTTTATCAGGCATATTTGCCCATTCGTATGTTGTTTCCCCAAAATTAGCGTATTGTGTTCCATACGTAGGATGCATATATTTGTGCCAACCCTTGCCGTTTAGTGGCCACTGGTGGTAATGCATAATCTGGGACATTGATGTTGCTACGCATCCAGTTGGTGTATTCGGTGGGCAGAATTTATTATAACGAGGTTCCTGGTTCCATTCAGTGGTGAGCAACGGTCCTGCACTATTTAACCCTTTAGTGATTTTACCTTCAAGAATGTCCTGCCATTCCTGCTTAACCGACTTATCCCCAATATTTGATTTTGCTGCATAGTTTACCTGTTTGGCATACCAATTTAACCGTTCAAAAACCACAGGGTTATCAATCTTTTGGGGCATAGGGTTGGTTAACGACCACCCAATAATTGGCTTTGCCTCATCATCGGCCGATACTATAACAAAACCGCCTTTCCTCATGGCAAAAATGTAAAGTGCATCTTTACCATCAAACTGATGTGTGTTTATCAGTTTTAAATCGAAGGTATCAATACCTGCCCCCTTTTTTGCGTTCAGGTAGCTAATTGCAACCTTTCGGGCCAATTTCACATCAACAGGATTAGCAATCACAAGCAATCCTGAAAATGCAAGCAGTAATAATGTGTAAAATTTTTTCATTGGATTTGATTTTGTGTTAATGTTTAGTTTGGTTTGGTTCTTTAAACTTATCGCCAGTTTCGTTTATTATTGTTCTCAACCATTCATCACTGTATCCGGGCTGCGAGGGACTGACAGGGTAGCCCCATGGATTTCGCGAGAATTGTCCATTATTTTCTTTCTTAACATTGCCATCGATATATTTAACCAGGAGCCAGTTGCTTAAGTCGTTCCATTTTTGTACAGTGCTGTTGGCAGTATTTACAGAATAGTCCGTCAAAAACTCAATGGCGAGGTTAGAATCGTATTCCCATAGTTTCATAGCTGCTGCGTCAACTGCAGGAGTGTAGGCTTCAAACTTGCGTTCTAATTCATCCTGAACCCTTTTCACATCCTTCATAATCAAATCGTAACGCAGGTAGGCAAAGTGTGCAACGCGGTTAAATACCCAGAAAGCCGAAGTGGGGGAGTAGGTTAGCATATCGCCATTGCCCTCAGCGTAGCTTTCGGGAACCCTACTTATTCCGCAGTATATGGGTACGTAAACAGTAGAGGCTGCATCATCAACACCAAACCATAGAATTCCTCCGATTGGGTTGGGGAGCCAGCTACGCATCTGCGCAATAAACGAAAAACCTGTCTGTTGAGTGGCCGTTACACGTTCATGAAAGTATGTTATACCGTCAACTTTCCAGGTTAGTGGTCGCCAACGGTAGGGTAACCCATGAGGGCCAGCACCAACGTCTTTGCTCATGTCAAGTTCAGTTCCTTCAAAATGGTCACGCTTAAAACCCATTAAATCGCGTGGGATGAGCTTTCGGTTGGGTTTAATGTATAAGGGCATTCTGTTACTTAGGTTTTCACCTTTTGCATAATCCCAGAAAACCTCCATGCCATCGCTGGTGTGGTTAAAGAATGCCCACACTCGGGCGTCGCAAAAACGAGCACCCTCAAATGTTATTGGATTATATACATCGCTGAAGCTGAATTCAGCATCGTTGCCGGAAAAATATCCGTTTTTGCGGGCGTAGTCAATTACGTCGTAGGAGTAAACCACTTCAACATCGGTATTATTTATTAAGTGCAAATTCTTACTGCTTATGGATGTTTTTAGGTTCTCCAGTGGAAATGTTTGAATTCGGGCCTGATTGGCATGTGCCGAGATGTACCCATCGGGTATTCGGATAGCTACCCAAACAGCACCTTTATCAACATTTACAATTTTTTTACTTTTCTTGTCGTACTTCAAGTTGGTCTTTTTGGCAATCATCTCCAATACCCAAACCTCATTGGGGTCGCCAATGGAAAACGATTCTCCGCTGCTGACATAGCCGTATTGCTCAACCAGTTCAGCCATAACCTTAATGGCTTCGCGGGCAGTTTTTGCCCTTTGAAGCGTAAGGAACATAAGGCTGCCGTAATCTATTATTCCCGTTGAGTCCATTAACTCCTCAATACCCCCAAAGGTGGTTTCGCCAATGGCAACCTGATACTCATTCATAAACCCTATCACCTGGTAGGTTTCGAGTGCCTGAGGAATTTGACCAAGGGGCTTGTTTGTTCCCCTATCGTAAAGAGTTATCATTGTGCCTGCAGGCCATGTGCCACGTGGTTTAAAGTATAGTTCCCCATACCTTATATGAGAATCGGCTGCATAGCTTACCATGGTTGAACCATCGGCACTAGCCCCTTTGGTTACAAGGTAGTTGGTACACGCGTAACTTTGACGCCAAACCAACACACCAGTAAATAGTAAGGTGTATGAAATCAATTTCTTCATTCCTAATCCTTGATAATGTCAACCAACAAAAATAGAAAAATAATTTTATGAACCGGGTTGTTATTTTTTAATACATAAGTTTTGAAGATTATCGTATCATTTAAGTTGACAAAAAGCCAATTTCAGTTGACATAAAACAGCTCTTTGTTTTGCTTTGGCATGCCATTTGTATTAACTTGCAAGAAAGTTTTTTATGTTAAATCAAAACTTAAACTTTATGAAAATGAAAAAAAATTCAATGATTGCCCTGCTTATGGCAGGTATGTTTGCCTTTGTTGCTTGCGACAAGGATGATACTAAGAATTTGAATAAGGATGAAGCCCAACAGCAGATAACCAATGCTGAGCAAGAACTGATAGCCAAGAGCGGTGAAATTGTTGCTACCGACGGTTATAAAATTCAGGAATATTTTGCAACCCAACTTCCCTCTCCTTTTTATTCAAAATCTAATGTATTAAAAAGCGTTGTGCCTTCAAATTTTCAAAAGGCCTATGAACTAACAAGGGAAAGCCTTCTGCTTGAAAACCCTGAGATTGATTTTTATTTTGAACATTTTATTCTTTGGTTCTTCAACGATGTAAAGGGAACCTGGAATTGGACACCTAATGGTTGGACTCACGAAACAACCCCAACCGATAATGTTGTTGTTAAGTTTCCATATCCGGCAGGTAATGCTTCAAACAACGTAACTGTTACCTATTACGATTTTTCTTCCACCCTTGTTGACGGCCAAACCGTTCCAACCGATATCAAGGTTAAAATTGAGTACAACAATACTCAAGTGTTTACTTTGGCTTACTCCGCCACCATTGCCAACATCGAGAAGTTCTCTACTAAAGTTGATGTTACCTTTAGCCCATTTGCCATTTCTAATGAGGAATCCATTGATGTTTCCGTAAATGATAAAGTGCTATATAGTAAGAAATTCACCTTTAAGAAGGATGGCAAGCTTTTCTACAGCGAGGATGCTAATTTAACCATTACCATTCTAAACGAAGAGTCAGCCGATGTTTTAATTACTGCCAAGATGGTAATTGGTAACCTTGAATTCCGGTTAAAGATAGAGGCAAATACCAATGAGTTTGAAACAGGTAATCCTAACGATATTGTATTGTTGTCGCTTTACACAACCGGTGGCGACAAGGTTGGTGATTTTGTGTTTGTAGAGGAAGAAAGAGATTGGGTTCTTTATTTTAAGTTTAACAGTGGTGAACAGGTTAAGGCCGAAACGCTAATGCCTTTAGTCTCTGAAAGATTTTTTTCTTTCATTGACGATTTGTTTAGCAACATATCTGAGAATTAACCAGTGAGCAAGTAGGGAAAGGCTGCATATTTGCAGCCTTTTTTCTTTTATAAAAACTTGACTTTTATTGCTCAGTGGCTTAAATTTATTGAAAACTAAAATGCCATGGAAGATAAATTGATAGTCATTGCAACCGAAAGTAACTCAAAAGCTTTGGTGCTAAAATCGTACCTTGAGGCACATGGTGTAGAGTGTTTTTTGAAGAGTGTTAACGTACTGCAGGGAGTTATAGCCGAGGGAGTGAAGGTGCTAATTCGGGAGTCAGATGCAGAAAAGGCCTTGAAGCTATTAATGGCAATGCACCATGATGAGAATATAAAAAAGGTCGATCAACAGCTTCGTAAAATACTTGTACCTGTCGATTTTTCAGAACCATCGCATAATGCTGCCCGTTATGCTGTAATGCTTGCCTCTACGTATAAAGCTCAAATTAAGCTATTGCACGTATTTAACTCACCGGTAGTTGATATGATACCCTTTACCGATGTGGCAAGCATTCAAATTGATTTTGACATGAACTACCATGTGCTTTATAATTCTGCAAAGGAGCGGTTGGTAAAATTCTATGAAAACCTTTTAGAATTTGCCAATCAGATGGGGTTTGGCGACGTGCAAATAGGATACACCCTGCGCGAGGGATATGCCGCCTACGGCATTATTGAGGCCAGTAAGCGCTATAAGCCCGGAATAATAGTTATGGGCACTAAAGGTGAAGGTTATAGGAGTACTGAGCTTGTAGGTAGCGTGGCTGCCGAGATTTCGGACGAGACCCATATTCCACTACTCGTAATACCCGAAAAAGCTGTTCTTAAAGGTGTTGACGAGGTTAAAAGGGTGCTTTACATTACCAATTTTGATAGTAGCGATAATGCTTCTATTCGTAAACTCCTTAAAATTGTTTCACCATTCCAGGTTGAGCTTCACTGCATTCATGTAACTGATGAACCCGAATCCCCGGGAATAAATGCTCTTATGACCTCTACCCGTGAATATCTGGCAAGTGTAACATCTCATGTATCAATAAAGTGTGATATTATTGTTGGTAAGGAAACGGATAGGAGTGTCCTTGAATACATAAAAAATAACAATATTAACCTCGTTGCCCTAACTTCGGTTAAAAGGAATCTAATCTATAAACTCTTTAATCCGTCATTGGCTAAACGGATGATTTATCAATCGGATGTTCCCGTATTGCTCTTCCACGCATAAAAAAATGGCCATTATTAGGTGGCCATTTCTGTTGTTTTTTGAAAATTACTCAATAACCATGTTGTGAAACACATTGGTTACATCCTCATCCTCCTCAATTTTTTCGATAAGCTTTTCAACCTCAGCTTGTTGTTCTGGGGTTAATTTTTTTGTATCATTGGGGATTCGTTCAAATTGAAAACTTATAATGCTTAAACCCTTTTCCTCAAGGAATTTTTGTATGGGGCCAAACTGGGTAAACTCAGCAAAAAGCATTATGGTTTCATCCTCAGCAAAAACTTCCTCAACCCCAAAGTCAATAAGTTCAAGCTCTAGGTCTTCCATTGAGATATTGGGGTTTTTGGCTACTTTGAAAGAACATTTACGTTCGAATATGAAATCGAGCATGCCTGTGGTTCCTAGCGAACCTCCATACTTGTTGAAATAGCTACGAACATTGGCAACTGTCCTTGTCGGATTATCGGTAGCAGTTTCAACCAAAATGGCAATACCATGGGGGCCGTACCCCTCATAAACAATTTCCTTATAATCCTTAGTGTCTTTATCGGTTGTCCTTTTAATGGCACGCTCTACGTTCTCTTTGGGCATGTTCTCCGACTTTGCGTTTTGGATTAGTAGTCGGAGTTTGGGATTAGTCTCGGGGTCAGGTCCACCAGTTTTTGCGGCCATGGTTATTTCTTTCCCAAGCCTGGTAAATACCCTTGCCATGTTTCCCCAGCGCTTCAGCTTGCGTGCTTTTCGATATTCAAATGCTCTTCCCATTTTGTGAAAAATTGTTTGTTCAATTTTTTTGCAAACCTATATTTTTTTAGCTATGGGCCAACCATTCTTAAATCTTTTTGTTTTCTTTGTGTTGCGTATTTCTAATAAATATGAGCTATTACAAGGGTTTAACCGATAGTGAGGTTTTAAGGAACAGAGAACTGTATGGTGTAAACATAATTACACCACCCCAAAAAACTCCCTGGTGGAAACTTTTACTCGAAAAGTTTGACAATCCAATTATCAAGATTCTCATTGTGGCTGCTTTTATTGCTATTGCTATTGGAGTAACAAATGGACATTACTTGGAGGGCATTGGAATTATTGTGGCGATTCTTTTGGCCACGCTCCTGGCATTTATTGATGAGTACAAAGCCTCAAAGGAGTTTGAACTGCTTAATAATATGAACGATGAGCTTCCGGTTAAAGTTATTCGAAACGGAGGAGTTACACAGGTTCCTAAACGGGATGTAGTAGTTGGCGATATTGTTATTGTTGATCGCGGTGATGAAATTCCCTCGGATGGGGTTCTTTTAGAGTCGGTTTCGCTAATTGTTAATGAGTCGTCGCTTACTGGTGAGCCATCCACCAACAAAACCTCATTGCCTACTGATAGCTTTAAAACAACATATTCACCCAACCGGGTTTTTAAGGGAACTACGGTTACCGATGGTCATGGCATATACCGTACAACTGCCGTAGGCGATAGTACTGAGATTGGCAAAACTGCCCGGGCGGCGACTGTGGAGATTATTAATCCAACCCCCTTAACCAAGCAACTTCAAAAGTTGAGTGAGTACATCAGTTCAGCAGCCTTTTTTATAGCAGTCCTGGCATTTGTCATTCTTACCATTTTTTATGTGGTAAATCCAGCTAGCAGCTATACCCTTGAGCAGAAGTACATACTGGTTGTAACAGTAATTGCGATTATCATTATACTGGCCAAGTTCTGGGTTCCTTCAGTAAATACTATATTTGGTTGGGTAAGAGTACCAATCAAAATTCCGCTGCCTTATCCCAATAATTCTAAACAACAGCTGCTTGTGCTACTAGCATCGGCAATTTTTCTGGTTTTGCTGGGATTGGTAATAGCGGTTTTATTAAACATCGATATTTTTAATACATCGGTGGTGTTTGATAGTAATCTGCTAAGCCACCTGCTTAGCTATTTTATGGTTTCCATGACCCTTATTGTTGTTGCTGTTCCTGAGGGTCTCTCAATGAGCGTTACACTTAGCCTTGCTTACAGCATGCGCAAAATGACCGCTGAGAATAACCTGGTACGAAAACTTCAAGCAACCGAAACTATGGGGGCCGCTACCGTAATATGTACCGATAAAACTGGAACACTCACTCAGAACCGTATGCGTGTTATTGAGTGGGATTTTTGGGGTGATACAAGTAGCAGTGGACTTCCGTTTCTTGTAAAATTATCGTTGGCTGTAAATTCTACAGCTCATATCGATTTTTCACAAGAACCCTATGGCATTGTTGGAAACCCTACCGATGGTGCCCTTTTACTTTGGCTTTATGAGAATGGTGTAGATTACCGTGTGCTACGCGATGGTTTTAATACTGTTGTACAGCACCCTTTTTCATCGGAGAAAAAGTACATGTTAACTATAGGGTACTCTAATGAGATTGGGAGAAAAATGCTTTTGGTTAAAGGCGCACCCGAAAAGGTTTTGTCCATGTGCGATCCCCAATCGGTTAGTAGCAGTGTACCGGAAAAACTAAGGGAATTTCAGGTAAAGGCATTGCGAACCATTGCCTTTGCCTACTCTGAAAGCGAGGCTGATAGCATTACCGATATAGATACCCCTCTGGGTTTAACTTTTCTAGGTATAGTTGGCATTGCTGACCCTTTGCGCGATGATGTTCCCAATGCGATAAGCGAATGCCATACGGCTGGTATCGATGTTAAAATGGTTACGGGCGATAACCAGGATACAGCAATTGCAATCGGCAAAAATGCAGGATTGATAGCAAGTAATGCTGAATATGCCTCCATTTCGGGCCCCGATTTCGAAAAACTCTCCGACGATGAGGCTTTAAAGGTATTGCCCAATCTTAAGGTAATGTTTAGGGCTCGCCCTACTGACAAGTTGCGGATGGTGTCGTTAATCCAAAGGTTGCATAATGTTGTTGCCGTTACTGGCGATGGTACCAATGATGCCCCGGCCCTTAATCAGGCTGATGTGGGTTTAGCAATGGGTTCAGGAACTCAGGTTGCCAAGGATGCCTCCGATATTATCTTACTTGACGATTCGTTCTCAAGCATAGTTAATGCAACCCGTTGGGGAAGGGCTCTTTACCAAAATATTCAGAAATTCTTATACTTCCAGCTTACCATAAACATAGTTGCCGTTGCAATTGTGCTAACCGGGCCGTTTACCGGAATAGATTTACCACTAACCGTTACCCAAATGCTTTGGGTTAACCTGATTATGGACACCTTTGCAGCTCTTGCGCTTGCAACAGAACCCCCACATTCTGAGGTGATGAAAAAGAAACCTCGATCACCCCATGAGTTTATTTTGAGTGCTGGTATTTTTAGGTATCTAGTAACTACAGCAGTTTTATTTTACCTAGTTCTGGTTGGCTTACTATTTTACTTAAAGCATGATGCAGGTTTTAGTGATAGGGATCTCACAGGCTTTTTTAATGTATTTGTTTTAATGCAGTTCTGGAACCTTTTTAACGCACGAAGGTTGTTCGGGGGTGTTGGGGTGTTTAGTTTTTCGTCCAATAAACTATTTGTTGCCATTGCCACAATAATTCTGCTTGGACAATTCGCAATAGTTCAGTTTGGCGGTGAAGTTTTTAGAACAGTTCCGCTAAGCGGAAAGGAATGGCTAATTCACATTGTTGCCACCATGCCTGTGCTGATGTTTGGTTACCTGGCAAAAATGATCATTAAAATTTAAAAAGGTACTTAGTGGGTAGCGTGCAATATCATTTTTTACTTAATTTGTATGAACTACAAAAATAATTGCAATGAAACCACGTATAATTGCTAAACAAGAAGAAATTAAACAGGTTATCAATTCGGTTGATGTTTGCCACATTGGTATGATCGATTTGGAGGGAAACCCTTACGTTTTACCCTTTAACTTTGGTTATGAAGAAGGTGTGCTTTACTTTCATTCAGGCCCTGAAGGTAAAAAAAACGACATTTGGAAACAAAATCCAAGCGTATGCGTAGCTTTTAGTTCCGACTACCATTTACGCTACCAGCACGAGAACGTTGCTTGCTCATGGTCAATGAAGTACCGTAGCGTTCTTATTTACGGAAAGGTTGAGGAAGTAACCAACTTAGACGAGAAGAGGAAATGTATGAATATTATCATGAAAAAATATTCTGGCCGCGATAGTTTTGAGTATAGCATGCCTGCCATTAAAAATGTAAAGGTTTTCAGATTAATACCAGAGAAGGTTGAGGGTAAAGCTTACGGGTATTAGTAAATATTGCAAAACTTTGTAGCTGCTTTTCATCAAAAAAAATATCAATTTTTACTTGTTTTTTAAGAAATGGTTTATATTTATATGAAAAATTGTTGTTAATAGTTTGATATGGCCAGCGTAAAAGATCTTAAAAAGGACATAAAACATATGGTAAAGCATCTGCTTGACGAGTGCTATGCCCAATTAACTTATTCTGAGCCAATATCTAAGGAGCGAATTCTTGATATCATTTCCGATATAATGGTTTTGGAGCAGGAAACTATCTCAAAAATATCAAAAAAAACATACAAGAAAGGTGAATTAACCAATGTTGATTATCAGAAAATAGCCAATGATTTTTACGACCAGGTGGTCGGACTGGCTGAACGCATTAACTCCTTGGAGGAGTAATTTTCTGATAGTAGTTTATTATTAGTGCTAGAATGGAATAGGAAATCTCTTGAGTTCCTTTGAGAGTATCTTTGAATTTCCTTGGCATACCGAGTCCAACATTTGCCAAAACCTAGGGCCATGATTCTTTTCCTTGGTGTGGCAAAGCTCATGGAGCAGCACATAGTCAATAAGATGTTCTGGCAAGAACATTAGCCTGAGGCTAAGGCTGATATTATTTTTACCACTACAGCTCCCCCAGCGCGATTTTGCGTTACGGATGGTAACTCTCCCATAGGTGAAATTATGCCTAGTGGCTAATTCCTTTAGCTTTTGGGGTAAATAGTACTTAGCCTCAGCGCGTAATACTTCAGTGATAACTTTTTTTGTTAGCAACTGTATGTTGTAACTTGTCGGGTCGGCGGTTGAGGGGTAAAGTAATAGTACATCGGTTCCATTCTTAATAACCTTACATTTGGACAGACTGCTTTCAGCTTGCAGTCGAACTAAGTGATGCCTGCTCTTAAACTCAGTAATAGGCTTTATACGCTCTGCGTTTTCTTGGATTTTCTTTTTTATCCAGTTAATTTTTGAAAGTACAAAATCCTCTGCAAATGAGAATCTTACAAGGTAAGGAATGGTAACATGGATTGAACTGTCTTTTTTTACTCTTAAAGTGATTCTTTTGCTTCCAGTTCTATACGTGTAGGTTACAGTTCCAATGTGCGGGTAGGTGCATTGCTTAGTTCTGTTCATTGCTTTCGGCTAATAATCCATATTCCCTGAAATTGGTTTTTGAGTTTATCCCTTTGTTGATTGGCTTCGTCTTTTTTACTATATCGGCCAATTACTGCAAGATACTTCCCGTTAGGTTTGCTATAAACCTCAGCGCTAAATCCCTTTGCCTTAAGATCGTTCACGAATTTTTGGGCATTTGCCTTCTCGGCAAAACTTCCAACAACAAGGCTGTAAATTGTTGATGGGTTGCTAACAGGAGTACCTTGGATTAGCGTTTTTTCAATTACTTCTTCCGTTGATTGTGCTGGTTGCTCATTACCTTTAGCGGTTTTGCTTTCATGGTCGGCAGGGTTTGTGGCTTCAAATTTCTTATCAAAATCATCGGATTTTAGAACATAGTCGGATGGCAACTTAATGGGCTCTACCTTTTCCGGTTTGTTTTTAATGTTTTCCCAATCGGCTTCATCAGGGGCAAAGGCCAACTCTCTCATGATGAATGCAAATGTTAGTATAACAAACAGCGATACTGCTATAAAAACAATAATTCGTAGAATTGATGATGACTTTTTTTTACTAGTGCCTTTCATGTTAGATTGTACCAAATCTTTTTCAATTTGATTGCTGATTTCAGTTGGAGTTTTTTCTACTATGATGCTGTCAAGGACATTGGTATTAACACGCTCAGCATCCGGGCTAACCTGAGTATAATGTTTAGTAATGGCGTTCTCTTCGTGTATAATCTCTTCTTTTACACTTGAATTATTGGTGGCTTGGTTTTTGTCACTGGTACTCGCGTCTAAATCAAGGGGGGGATTGATATTGTTGGCTTGAATATTTTTACCATCGTCAGAATCGATTGACTTACCATGGCTTGATGATTCCTCCGATGCCAAACTAATGGAGCCCTTTGAATCATATATTAATATTCCAATACCGGGTATTGCGTATGAACCACTTTCTTTAACTTCATCAATAATTTCAATCGATAGTTTTTTTATTTGCTCGTTTGCCTCAATCTTTGAAAGTCCATAATTACTTATCAATAAATCTTCGAGTTGACCATCGTTATACTTCAGGAAAGGGCTAAAAGTAATACTGAGCTGTGTGTTGCTTCCAGTATCACGATGAAGGAATGCTCCCACGTTGGGTATTATTAGTCGTTTGTTTTTGCGTATTAGCTCTGCCAGAATTAATCTGTCCATCACACGCGATGATTTTATAGGTTTTTCAGTACCAGCAAAGGTATATTTTTATCCCAATAGTTGTAATTTTTTAAATGGGAGTTAGAACCTTTTCAATAGCCTGTTTAATTTTTTCAATGGAGTATGGTTTAGTCATTAGAAAATCAAAGCCTACATCCCTGAAATCCTCAAAAAAGTTTGCCGGATTGTGAGCGGTTAACGCTACAATGGGGGTGTGTTTTTGTGGCGAAGGGAATTTTTCACGAATGTACTTGGTGGTTTCCAGCCCATTCATCACAGGCATTTCAATGTCCATGAAAACCAGGTCAACTTTCTCTTTAGTAATAATGCCAATAGCCTCCTTGCCATTTTGAGCCTCAAGGCAGGTAACATTTAAACTTTTCATCACTTCTTTTAGAAGAAGCCTGTTAACAAATATGTCATCGACAATAAGAATTTTAGCCATAAGATTTACTTTTTTTGCATTAACCGAATCTGCTCAATGTTTTTAGTATATCGTAACTAATAATCCTGATTCTATTTCGTTGCAGTTCAATTATTCTATCGTGGTTAAATTCCGATAAGGTTCTAATCAAGCTTTCCTTGGTTGTTCCGCAAAGCTCAGCTAGTTCAGTTCTGTTTGCGGGAAATTCAAACTCGTTGTTGCAGAATATGTCATCGGCAAAGTAAAGAATCAAATCTGCTACTCGGCCGGGTAGCTGCTTGTAAAGCAATCCGGCTAGTCTGTTTACAAGGAATAAACCATGCCTGCATGTTAGCTGGCTAATTTCAAGGGCAAAGCGTGAATTTTGAAGCATTACCGATTTCAGCGTAGCAATGGGGATTTGTGCCAGTGTGCAATTTTCAACTGCAGTAACCGTAAAGTTATAGGAATCGCCGCCAAGAAGTGAAATTAGTCCTACAAAACTACCAGTGGTATCAATCTTCACGACCAGATTCTTGCCTTTTCTTTGCTCACTACTCACCTTAAGAATACCTTTAATAATATAGTAAATATGGCTTGATGCTGAGAACTGTTTAACAATGATATCCTTACGGTTATAGCTTACAATATTGATATTATCCATAATGATAGCCTGCTGCTCTGTTGTTAGCAGTTGGTTAATAGGCAATTTGCAATTTTCAAATGTTTTATCAAACGATATGTTTACTATTTCAGACATATTTGAATCTAAAGACACTTAAAGTTAGATAATTCTCGTCAAATAAAAAAGTGATATAAATCATTTATATAAATAATTTATATCACCGTGTAGTTTGTTATTCTGCTGCTTCATTTTAATAGATTTGAAAAGATATAGAAATACTATGGATTTCAAAGGATACGTTTTGGTGATTGACGATTCAGTTACGAATCAGGTACTTGTGGAAGCCCTACTTGACGAAGAGGGAATCAAGGTGGTTACCGTGAGCAATGCCACTGATGCATTTAAACTTATTGAAAAAGAACTACCAGGCCTTATACTTTTGGATTTACTTATGCCCAATGTTACAGGAATTGATTTTCTTAAATCTGTCAAGCAGGATGAGCGTGTAAGTGCAATTCCAATTTTCATAGTAACCGCTGCTAACACTGAGTTTTACCGTAACCAGTGCGAAGTGCTTGGAGTAAAGGATTTCTTCCCAAAACCAGTTGATATACTTTTACTGGTTAAGAGGGTGAAAGAGGTTTTATTGGCTGGGGCGTAATTTAAATTGTTATGAAAAAAATCAAGGAGATATCTGAACAGTTTACTGTAATTGATAGTCTTATAGTTGAGATACTAAATTGCGCCGCTGAGGATTTTTTAGGTCTTAACGAAAGGTTCAAGGAAGCATACGCAAAGTCAACCTCAATCTCAGCAAATGCAGAAGAGGTGTTTGCCGTATATGCTTCCAGCTATACTAGTGAATCGTTGCTGAATCTCAAGCTACTTTTTAAAAAGTTCAGTCAGGCCAAAAAAGAAACTAACAAGTACGCCGACTCCATAGTAAAAAGTATTGATGAGGTATATGATATTCTCGATTCCATTGACCTACATAGCAAAAACATTAACCAAAATCTCCTAACCCTCAAGTTTTTGCTAGCCAACCTTAAAATTACAGGTATTGAGTCCAACTCAGTTGGAACTACCAAGGAAAAGGATGAACTTTTTATTGAGTTTAACCGATTAGTAAACAAGTCAAAACTAGCAGAGCTTGAACTTGCCAAGTCGCTTCATGGCAACATGAAGTTTCTTCGCGAGGGTGTTGATAGGGTTAAGAAGAACATGCGAAATGCTAATCAGCCTATTGGTATTGCCATTGAAATCATTAACGAATCCATTCTGGTATTTTCGGAAAAACAGCAAGACCTAAGCCTCAATTTACCAAAACTCCAGGAGCATAATGCAAAACTCCGCGATTCCATTGACAGTATTATCACAAACCTCCAGTACCACGACATAATTCGCCAAAAAATTGAACACGTACAGGTATCGCATAAGGAAATACTAAATAACCTCTCCTCTGAAGATGAAAGCGAGCAGAAAAACTATTTAAATCAGATAGCAGAGCTTGTTAACATTCAGTCGGCATTACTGGTTAGGGCAAACAAAGAGTATCAAAGAGCCATTGAGCAGATAATAGATAAGTTCAAGATCATTGGAAGCATTGCACAAAACATATTGAACCAATGCCGGGATTTAAAAAGAATACAAGAATCGGATACAGAGCAACCTTTTACAAATGTTGCGCATAAGCTTACAAATACTACGCTACCTGTTAGCAAATACCTTTCCTTACTGGCTAGGGTGAACAACTTGCTTCAATCAATTAGGCATAACGTTAGTTTAATGGTTGAAGCCTCTGCTATTGATGATGACGCCAACCGATTCGGTGAGTTGCTGTTAAAAAGAATAAAGCAGCCGGAGTTAATGCTTCAATCGAACCTAATTCAACAGATTGAAACAGTTACTTTTGACATCATTACCTCCCGAAGCCAAATAGGCACGCTATACATGCACCTTGAGTCCAAAATATCTGATATTGAGCGATTATCGGAATTGATTTCAGAAAATACTAAATCGCAGGAATGGGAATCAATTCCAACAACGCTTAAGGAGATAGCTAGTAACCTGCTAGAGTGCGATGAAAAAGTGAGTATTTTACTCAAGGAAAAGTTTCAGGCTAGTAATGATTTAGGCGATATCATCCACAGGGCTGTAAGCCAGGTTAAGTACTATGAAGTATTTGAGCTAAAAATTCTTGATGTAATAAAACTTCTAAACCAAATATACTCCACATTAACCGGTAAGGAGGAGAGCCAGTTCGATAGGGATGACCTGGAGTTTATGCGAAAGCTTTATACCATGGAGTCGGAACATCGGATACACAACATGGTTATTAAAGGGAATGCGGGTATCAACGATTTATCGGAAACAGATCAGGATGAGTCAAACATTGAGTTCTTTTAAATAAACCAAAAACATGTCAATGCAAGAGAAAAACTTTACCATCGAAAGGCAGAAAGGTTCATCGCTAGTTACCCTGAGTGGCGATTTAAGTCTCAATAATATCAGCGATATAAAGAGTGAACTGGTAAAGCTATTTAGTGAGGCTAAACCAACCGATTTGCTCATTAAAAACGCTGAGGTCGTTGACCTCGGTTTTATTCAACTTGTACGCTCCTTTAATTTCTCCATGAACGAGCGAGGCTTAGAATCGACTGTTAAGTTTGAGTTGACTGCTGACCAGCGCACAATACTTGAACGATCGGGCATAAAATCAGAATATTAACAAAATAAATTATCCATTGCTATGGCAAAAACAATACTAATTGTTGACGATTCCGATAGTATTCGAGAAGTAGTTCGGTTTACCCTTGAGAACGAAGGGTACAATGTGCTTGTTGGTGTTGATGGCAAAGATGCCTTAAAACATCTTGATGGTAAAACAATCGATTTGGTGATCACCGATCTTCATATGCCTGAAATGGACGGCATAGAGCTCATTAAGCATATTAGAGCAATGCCGGAGTACGAACGCGTGCCAATCCTATTCCTGACTACCGAATCGCAAACCTCAAAAAAAATGGAAGCTAAAGATGCCGGTGCTACGGGATGGATTATTAAACCGTTTGTTCCTGCTAAACTCATTTCGGCAATTAATAAAGTGATTAGGTAATGGATAGCTTTAGGAATAAGTTTATAGAGGAGGCTGCGGAGCTTATTGATAAACTTGAAGTGTCCGTTTTAGAACTTGAGAAAAGCCCCAACGATGAGAAGCTGATTCAACAAGTCTTTAGGGTGATGCACACCCTTAAGGGCAACAGCGCCATGTTTGGGTTTGACCTTATCGATAGCTTTACGCACAACCTTGAGACCATATACGACATGATTCGTAATGGACAGCTCGAGGTAAGTAAGGATATATTGAACATAACCTTTTCATCGGTAGATCATCTCAAGGCTATGCTCGACGAGCAAAACTATGAGGATCCCGACTTTAAAACAGTTCATGATGGCTTAATGGGGAAAATTAATAGTATCATTAACCCGGGTAACGCTGAAACTGTAACCCAAAAAACTGAAACTACTAAGGAAAAATCCGAATCGCTATCTACCTACTACATTCTTTTTGAACCGAATGAGGATATTTTTAAGAACGGAACAAACCCTCTGTACCTTCTTGATGAGCTTTGCTCGTTGGGCGATCATAAGGTTTTTGCCCATTTCAACAGGCTGCCTGGAATAATGGAAATCATCCCAAACCTTTGCTATACCTACTGGGAGGTATTGCTGGCAACCGATCAGGACGTAAATGCCATTCATGACGTGTTCATTTTTGTTGAAACCGATTCAAAGCTTGAAATACAAAAGTTGGCGGAGGAGAACCTGCTTGCGGACAAATTATTTGTTGAAGAAGTTTCGCAGCTCGCAGAGGTTCAAAAGGATGTAGGATTGGTAACCATACAACGTCTGGCAACAAAAGCTGTTGCCCGAATCAATAAGGAAAAGGCCAAACAGTTCACTAAAGAGCGAATAGCCACTAAGGACAAAACCGCTGCAAGCATTCGCGTGTCGTCCGATAAGCTCGACCATCTCATGAACCTTGTGTCGGAACTAGTTACCACTCAGGCCCGTTTAAGCCTTTTTGCTGAGCAAACAAATGTTCCAGGATTGGCACCCATAGTTGAAAACGTTCACAAGCTAACCCGCCAGCTTCGCGATATTGCCTTTAGCATAGTTCTGATACCCATTGAAAACCTATTTGGTCGCTTTCAGAGGCTTGTCAGGGATTTGTCAGCCGAATTGCACAAAGAGGTCGATTTTATTGTTGAGGGAGCCGATACTGAACTCGACAAAACCATCATTGAAAACCTATCCGACCCCCTGATGCATGTTATCAGGAATAGTATGGATCATGGTATTGAGGATGCCCGGGTGCGCATAGCCAATGGAAAGCCTGCTAAGGGTAAGATTCACCTGAAAGCATTCTACTCCGGGGCAAGTGTAATAATCCAGGTTAGCGATGATGGCGCAGGGATTGATACTGAAACCATACATGCCAAAGCAATTTCAAAAGGTTTGGTGCCATCGGATAAAAAGATGAGCAAGAAGGAGATTCTTGACCTTATCTTTTTACCCGGATTCTCTACAGCCAGAAAGGTAACCGATGTATCGGGCAGGGGAGTGGGTATGGATGTGGTAAAAAAGAAAATTGCCGACATCAGAGGCGAGGTTGAGGTTGAATCGGAAGTTGGCAAGGGAACCACTATTACCATAAAGCTGCCCTTAACCCTTTCAATTATCGATGGGTTGCTGGTTAGTATTGATAGTTCCCCCTTTGTTATCCCTCTTTCTTCCATCGACAAGATTTATGCGGTTGACAAGGAGAGTGTATACAACTCTTTCAATAACCTTGTAACCCTCGATGGAACTCAAATTCCATTCTTTAGCTTACGTAAGGAGTTTAACCTCAAGCCTAGCAATGAGGAACTAGAACAGGTTGTTGTAGTAAATTTTGAGGATAACAGGGTTGGCCTGGTAGTTGACTATGTAATTGGCGAATACCAAGCTGTGCTTAAACCTTTAGGGAAACACTACAAGAGTCACGATATTTTCTCAGGAGCAACAATACTAGGCGATGGTACGGTTGCCCTAGTAATGGACACCAATAAGATTATTAAAATGTTTGCAACAAGGAAGTAACAACCTAATAATTTTTTACAATGGATACCGAGAACAAAAATCAAATCAAATCATATCTTACCTTTAAGCTAGGTAACGAGGAGTTTGCTGCACATGTTGGCAAGGTATTGAATATCCTGGAGTTGACCCCTATTACAAAGGTGCCTAAAGCGCCTGAATACCTGAAAGGGGTAATTAACCTAAGGGGGGCTATACTACCTGTAATAGATACACGCATAAAGTTTGGAATGCCTGAAACCGAATACACCAACAACACCTGTATCATTGTGCTGGATATTGATGTTGATGGCGAATCGGTTCATGTTGGGGCCATTGTCGATTCCGTGCAAGCAGTTCTGGAGATAGATAATAGCCAGATAATGCCTTTACCAACCCTGGGCAGTCGCTATAAGTCGGAATTTATAATCGGTATGGCAAAGGTTGATGAGCGATTTATCATCATTCTTAACATGGATGCCATTTTTTCAGTGGATGAGATTACATCTATTGTTGATTCTAACCAGACAATTAACGAGGAAACCGATCCACAATAGTAATTCTTTAATATATGCAGGCCGATGAGTTTGTGGATTACTACAAGCTACAGCTTACCGACGATGAGTTTAAACGGCTTAGTGCATTAATCTACAAGGAGAGCGGTATTAAACTTCCACCTATAAAAAAGGTAATGCTGCAATGCCGCCTCCAGAAAAGGTTAAAACACTTAAAAATTGGCTCTTTTAAGGCTTATATTGAATATCTTTTCAGTCGCGAAGGCTTTGATAGCGAGATTATTCATATGTTGGATGTGGTTAGCACCAACAAAACTGATTTTTTCCGTGAGCCAGCCCATTTCGAGTTTTTATCAACCGAATTACTTCCCGCGTATTACGAGGCAAATAAGTCGGGTATTTTTAAGGTTTGGAGTGCAGGCTGTTCAAGCGGTGAAGAACCCTACACCCTCGCCATGGTGCTTTTTGAGTTTGCTGAAGCACACCCTGGCTTTAACTTTTCCATTTTTGCTACCGATATCTCTACCCGAATTCTTCAAACAGCAATTGATGCCATATACAAAGAGGAAAAAGTTGAGGGTATCCCTCTAACTCTTAAGCGGAAATACGTGCTAAGGAGCAAGGATAGAGCAAACCCTACCATCAAAATGGCTCCTCATGTTCGCACCAAGGTAACCTTTGCCCGTTTAAACCTCATGGATTCCAGTTACGATACCAGGCACTTGTTCGATGTTGTTTTTTGCCGAAACGTACTTATTTACTTTGATAGGAACACCCAAGAAGCTGTTATTAATAAACTGTGCCAACGTATAAAACCCTATGGCTACCTAGTTTTGGGGCATTCCGAATCGATTTTAAACATGAATGTGCCGCTTAAACAGGTAAAACCTACTATTTACCGGAAAGTATAAAGTTAACTACTATGGCTAAAAAAACTGAAGAATTAACCGATAGCGAACTGCTTGCTGAGCTCCAGCGCAGGTTTGAGCTTAACAAGAAAGCTCTCGATGAGCTAAAAGTTCTGAATGCTGAGTTGAAGCAGGTAAACAAGAAGTTGGAGGAGTCCGAAGCCTTGAAGTCGCACTTTATTTCAAACATCACCAATGAGATTATTAACCCATTTACCTCAATAATAGGACTTTCCAAGGCAATACTCTCAGTTGATAAGGAGAACTGGAAAAAGGTTATTTCCATGGTGGCCCTAATCCACTCCGAGGCATTTAACCTCGATTTTCAGTTTCGGAATATCTTTGTGGCTGCTAAGATTGAAGCTGGCGAAATACAACCCGAGATCATGCAGGTTGATGTTAACAACCTGCTCGAAAGTGTTATTGAGTCGTTTAAGTATGAACTACGCAAAAAGAATTTAAAGGTTGAATATTCCTACAACTCAGATCCGTCCATTGATAACCCAAAGATTTTTAAAACCGACCCCGAGAAGTTAAAGTTAATAATAGCAAACCTACTAAGCAATGCAGTGAATTTCAGTTTTGAGGGAGGCATTATTGAGATAATTGCACAGCGTACAACTAACCAGCTTACTATTTGCGTAAAAGACCATGGTATTGGCATTTCAAAAGAAAATCACAAGATAATATTCGATAGGTTTAAGCGACTCGATACCGGAATTAATTCTTTGAACCGTGGTCATGGATTAGGATTATCTGTAAATAAGGCTATTATTGATATGCTCAATGGTAGCATTGAAATTGAGAGCGAACTTGGCAAAGGCGCATGCTTCACAATTTCAATACCCGAACCCAACATTGACGTTGACGATTTAGCCACTGATGCCAACGAGATGTTTTTTGATCAGGACGCAGAAATTTTTTAACGCCGGTTGATGGAGCATTTCAAGTCACATTACCTATACCCTGCATCGCTATTTGCCGATAAAGAGCCCCATGTTGTTACCACAATTCTGGGCTCATGTGTTGCTGTATGCCTTTACGATTCTGAGTTAAAGCATGGCGGAATTAACCACTACATGCTGCCATTGTGGAATGGACAAGGGCTTGCAAGTCCAAGGTATGGCAATATTGCCATAGATCGATTGATTGATAGAATGATTGCTCTGGGCTCAAAAAAGGAAAATCTTAAGGCAAAAGTATTTGGGGGAGGTGAGGTGCTTGAAACAAGTCTGGACAACTTCCATATAGGCCAACGTAACATCGCTATCGCCCTGGAACTTTTGGCTGAACACGGAATTCCAGTAGTAGCTAAAAGCGTTGGTGGTAACCAGGGACGAAAGATTGAGTATGATACCGCAACAGGTGAAGTTCGCCATAAGTTTATTCAAAAAACACTAAACCCCAATGAGGTTAAAAGTATAAGTTCCAAAAAGACTAAGTAAATTGCGCAGTATTTTTATGGCCATTAATATTAAAGTTGATGTAAATGGCTGACATGCTGAATAGAATAAAAGTGCTGATTGTTGACGATTCAGCATTAGTTAGGCAAACGTTAATGGAGATTATCTCATCCGATTCCGAGCTGGAGGTTATTGGAACTGCAGCCGACCCGTACTTTGCAGCCCGTAAAATGGCTGAGGTAACCCCCGATGTAATAACTCTCGACATTGAAATGCCCCGGATGGATGGACTCACCTTCCTACGTAAAATAATGTCACAGCACCCCATACCGGTTGTAATCATATCGAGCCTTACAAGCCGGGCTACTGAAATGGGGATGCGTGCCCTTGAGCACGGCGCAGTTGAATTGATTACTAAGCCGCAGGTAAATACCAAAGTTTTTCTCGAAGAATCAAAGATTATCATTTGCGATGCAATTAAAGCTGCCGCTCGCAGCAAAATAGCAAGACGTAAAGTTCTTACACCTCCTATTGTTGAGCCAAAACTCTCAGCCGATGTTATTATCCCTAAACAGGTTATTCCCTCAGCCCCCCTTACAACTACCGAGAAAATTATAGCAGTAGGTGCCTCCACGGGTGGAACGGAGGCCATTGTTACATTCTTACAAGCAATGCCTGTTGATTGCCCTGGAATTGTTATAGTACAGCATATGCCCGAGAAATTTACAACATCGTTTGCTAATCGCTTAAACGATATATGTAAGATTACGGTTAAGGAAGCACAGAATGGCGATGCTGTTCTCCCGGGGCAAGCGTTAATAGCCCCTGGAAATTACCATATGCTTTTAAAGCGCAGCGGTGCACGATACTATGTTGAGGTGCTACAAGGCCCTCTGGTTAACAGGCATAGACCTTCCGTTGATGTTCTTTTCCGCAGCGTTGCACGTTTTGCTGCGCATAACGCTATAGGCGTAATTATGACCGGCATGGGCGACGACGGAGCAAAAGGTTTGCTTGAAATGAAGGAGGCAGGTGCTCACACAATTGCACAGGACGAAAAATCGTGTGTGGTTTACGGAATGCCTCGTGAAGCCGTAAAACTTGATGCAGCATCTGCCCTTTTGCCCTTACAGGATATAGCGAATCATATTATGCAAAGAGTAAAAACACGCTTAAGCTGATAGCTGGAACTTTCCTAGCAAATTACTATTTCAATTGAATTAGAATCAATAGATTTGCATATAAGTTGAAAAAATGCTTATTTTTAAACTTCAAAAATTGAGTTATACATGGAATCTAAGTACTCATTTAAATACATTGTTCAAGGGAATCTCCTTGGACTTACCGTAGGGCTTGTATTTCTTGCCATTGCATATGTTATAGGTATATTAACCAATGATCTTGCATTAACTCCGGGAGGAATTTTGGACCTACATCGCATAATGCCATTGTTCTATATATTTGATTTTTTACCTGTCATTCTTGGTGCTGTTGGATATTTTGTTTACCAGAAAATTTCGCTACGAATAAACGATTTCGAAACCACATTACAGAAAAACATAAGTAGAGAGCGTAAGCTTTATCGGTTTGTGGAAAAGTTACGAGAAGGTGATGTTGAAGCCGAATACACTCCCGATGATACTGATGCACTTGGTAAGGCAATAGTCAGTTTACGTAACGATATTCGCCAGAGCAAATTAGAGGAGGAAAAAAGGAAAAAGGAGGATGAGCAACGACGCTGGGCTGCTGAGGGCATGGCTCTCTTTGGCGAAATCCTACGTCAGAACAACGATAACATTGAGAAGTTAACCTTTCAGGTTATCCGCAATTTAGTAAATTACGTTGGTACAAATCAGGCTGCATTCTACCTTTTGGAAGATGACGATGAAACCGATATCCATTTCCGGATGACAGCCTGCTATGCCTATGAGCGCAGAAAATATGCCGATAAAATTATACCCTGGGGCGATGGGCTTGTTGGTGCCTGTGCCTTGGAAAAGGAAAAAATCACTTTAAAAAAGATTCCCGATGGTTATTTGAATATTACCAGCGGACTTGGTAAGGCTAATCCCAAGTATCTGATGCTTATTCCTCTTAAGATGAACGATGTTGTTCATGGTGTCATTGAGCTGGCATCGTTTAATCCATTTGAAAAGCACCAGGAGGAGTTTATCGATAAGGTTTCGGAGAGCGTGGCAACAACTATTGCAACAGTTAAGATAAATATTCGAACGGCAAAGCTTTTGAAGGAATCGCGCGAGCAGGCCGAGGAGTTGGCGCTTAAGGAGGAACAAATGCGCCAGAACATGGAAGAACTCCAGGCCACACAGGAAGAGGCAAGCCGCCAGTCGGCAAAGTTTATCAGCTTCTCCAACTCTGTGAACCATACCATGATTCGTGCCGATTTCGATGTGGACGGTACATTGCTGTATGCAAACTCCAAGTTTTTGCAGAAGTTGGAGTATTCATCCAATAGCGATGTGGAACGGCAACACATATCGATGTTTATCAACAAAAAGGATAGGCTTTGGTTTGATGATATATGGAATACCCTTAGCAAAGGTGGCAAACATTTTGAGGGTGACATGAAATTACTTACCCGCAATGGTAATGACCTTTGGACAATTGCAACATTCACTTGTGTACGAAATGAAGCCGGAGGTGTAGATAAGATCCTATTCCTTGGAATTGACACAACCGATCAAAAGAAGCTAAGCCTCGACTACGAAGGTCAAATTAGTGCGCTTAACCGTTCGTCAATTAAAGCAGAGTTTTCGCCAACAGGCGATTTAATTGATGCTAATGAGAAATTGCTCCTTTCCCTTTCCTATAATCTCAATGCTGCAAAGGAAAAATCTATATTTGAACTTGTTCATACATCGGAACGTAAGAATATTGAGCGCGTTTGGGATGATGTAATACATGGAATCCCATATGAGGGGCAATTTCGTGTGCTCACCAACAATGGCAATGGGCGTTGGTTCCGCTGTACCTTTACTGCAGTGAACGATATGTACGATGAGGTGGCTAAGGTGATTTTGATTGCCAACGATATCACTCGCGAAAAACACATGGAGTTTGAAACCCAACGTCAAACTGAGCAAGTCAAAAAACAGGAAGAACAGCTACGTCAGAATGAAATTGAGCTGAACAAGAAGTTGCGCGAGGCCAAGGAAGAAGTTAGGAACCAGTTTAAAGAGATTGAAAAGGTTAAAATACGGAATGAAAAAACGCTGGAAGGTTTCCTTGATGCCATAATAATTACCGACCACGATGGCATTGTGCAGTTTTTCAACAAGGCTGCCGAAGAACTGTTTGAAATCAGCAGAGATAAAGTGATTGGACAAAGTGTGCGTTTACTCTTCCCAACTGATATTGCGCAAAAAGATACTTACATAGCCGCATACATCGATCCAAATAAGGAAAAAATAACTGGACAACGAAAGGAGGTTACTATAATTACTAAGAATGGAAACGAAATTCCTGTATTAATGCTGATTACCGAGGCTAGAGTGGGAAGAGAACTTACACATACAGCGTTTATTCAAAATATTTCTATTGATCTGTTCTAATCTTTCTTTAACAGGATATTTTTCAAAAATTTAAAATTTATCTCATTTCGATATGTGAGATATGAAGTGATTCCCGTTACTGCAATTAAAATGATTATGTTTATAAATACATTAAAGTTTAATGCGAAAAGTAAAGCAAGGCAAAGAATATTGACGCCTGGAAAAAGTAGGATCTTTTTAGGGTTAATGTTAAAATGAAAAAAAGTTCTCACATACAGAAATATTAGAGCAGATTGGAAAAGTCTAGTAATAAAGTTAGCCCATAAAGCCCCGTTAATTCCCATAAGGGTAATTAAAAAATAGGTTAATCCAATTTGTAGAACGGCAACAATAGAAAAAATGATAGGCATCACTTTTGTCCGTTGGAAGTAGAAAATTGGACTTGTTAGGTAGTAGTACCAGATTCTGGTGGCTCTAGTGGCAAAAAGTATAGGAAAAAAACTGAACGAAGCATACAATTCAGTATTGTTTACTACCCAAGGTATTACTATTGGAAGAGCAATGTAAAAAAGGGGAATAATAGAGATATTAATAAGTGCAAAAACATGAAAATACTTGTTAATTTCGATGTTTCCGCTTGGTGCATCATTACTCTTTTTCCATAGCTTGAATACTTTGGGAGATATGGCACCAGCTAACCCATTTTGTATTAATTCTAACGCCATGGCGACTTTTACAGCAAAATCATAGATAGCTACAGATTCTTTTGATATTAGCCCCAAAATTAGATATCTATCCATGTTGTTTATAATCCAGTGCAATAAGTAATAAATGTAAAGAGGGGCAGCGTAGTTTAAAAGTTTCCGAAGGTACGAAAATTTGAATTTAAATTTGCCATGCGAAATAAAGAATGAAAAAGCCCAAATAAACGATACTGCTGAGGCAACTAATCTGGCATAAATTGGTGCATCGAGTGAAAGGGGGTTTAAGTATAATCCAACAGTTGATAGAGAGAGAATTAGAAATACTTGGGTTATGTTTACCCAAAAATAGGGAAGTGGCTTTTCCCTGTATATTTGTATGGTGGTATATGCCTTAAAGTTCCCATTTAACATACCGGTTAGTAACGATGCAAATCCGTATGGGAAAAAACTAATATCCTTTTCCGGATAGGCCAAGTCGAATATAGATTGTCCAAATGTAGACAAAATTAAAAGCAGGGTTGCTCCATATATGAGCATGAACAATGAAGATGTGCCAATAAATGCTTCTTTTTGACTTTGGTTTGAACTATAATGAACATAATTTAGGCCCATAAAATTATCAGTGGCAAATATGAAAAGGACTCTAGCCAACTCGCTTATTGTAAGGTAGATGGCTAGCATGCCATAGTCTGATGTACTTAATAGATTCTGATTGCCAAAGAAAGGAAGTAAAATTATGCTGGTCGCTAGAGGCAAAGAGCCAACAAGAGTATATATAAAAGTAGATTTTAAGGACGATTTGGAAATCATTTTATAAATTATGTGAAAGAAAGTTATATAGGTTTTTCAAATAATTAGGTTTAAAAATATTTGCATTAGCCTCAATAACTTCTTTGGATGACATATTTTGAAGTTTAGAAATAATTTTATCAAATTCAGCAGTACTATTTAGGTAAAATGTTGATTTGTTTTGAGTTAGAATGATTTTATAGTAGGTCATAGCTTTATTTTCAATATTAAATAAAATGTTAGGTTTTCCTAGAGATGGGGCTTCTAGTGCAGTAGTTGAGTACGCTGTAATGTGATAATCGCAATGCAAGATTAACTCATATATATTTAGATTATTGTTGAATATTGTGTTTGTTGGGAAATTATAATTTTCTTTATAATATGATATTGGGGTTTCACGTGGCTTTAATACAAAAATATTTTTTGGATTGTTTTTGGCAATCTCAATAATCCAAGGTATTATAGAAAAGCCAACTTCGCAATCTTGAAGTGAAACGCAGAAACTTAATTCGTATTTTTTAATCAACTCAGACAACTCTTTTTGAGGTTTAAAATTATTCTTATAATAATCGATTATATAACTTCCTGTGGGGTGTATTTTCGTTACTTCAGAAAAACGATTAGGATGTTTTAAAATCTTTTTTTCGTTTGACCCAAAAGATAATAGATAGTCTGGAAAATACAGATTTGGATAATTGGAATATATCACATATCCTACATGTGAATTGTTTATCACGCCATGTTGTATTTCAACTATTTTAACAGATTTCTCTTTTAACGCTTTAACATATCCGTAATAAGAATAGGCACTAACAAGAAACAAAACTTTTGGCTTTTTTTTAAAGAAAAGTAGTAGTTTCATAGTATGGTATTGTCCTACAATTTTTTTAATGGAATGCTTTATGTCTATTTCGTTTCGTTTTATTGTTTTGAAATGTTTCAAAATTTCATTTTCTATTTCTATAATTTTTTTGTTGTTTGTTAGTAAACATGAAATAAACTTTTCAACAATAATCAGCAGAAGCATCGATGAAACCTTTTGATATGGGATTAGTTTTTTGGGATAATGTTGTTTCAAAGTGTATTCAATTTTCCAACTATTAGGCAATTTCTCCATGATATGATCTGTAAAGATATCACGATAGGTTCCATTTATTGGTTTTCGTGTTGTTGTAGATGAGATAAACCAATAATCATATCTATGGAACCAGTAACTAAAACCATAAAATGCATTAAGAAAAAGTTTAACTACCTTAATTCCTTGGGGAGATTTTAATTTATAGATACCCTTTGTGAGTTTCGGGTAAATGTGTTTACGTATTGCAAGCCAAACATGAAAATTCATGTATTTTATATCAGGGAGGTTTGTTTCGGTTTCTATTTTATGTATTATCTTTTCGA
>Ga0129302_1000014_pt1 | contig 91651 bp, 78 predicted proteins | sample BlaSprsedimmetaG_FD_94476 | JGI IMG/M metagenome (GOLD analysis project Ga0129302, IMG submission 94476) | Hot spring sediment bacterial and archeal communities from California, USA to study Microbial Dark Matter (Phase II) - Blank Spring... | ecosystem: Environmental > Aquatic > Thermal springs...
ATGTATATTATACTATACATTGTATATTATATTATACAAAGGAGGGAAAATGAACGGTGATCGGATCAAGCATTTTAGGGAAGAATCAGGTTATACCCAGGAAAAATTAGCTTCAGAATTAGGTGTAAGCCGGCAGACTGTAGCTCTAATGGAAAGTGGACGATATAATCCTTCACTAAAGATATGCCTTCGTCTGGCCAGTCTCCTCAACCGGTCTTTGGACGACCTTTTCGGTAATGACGGGGGGATTCCTTTAGATAATGAAGACCTTTTGGCCATTTTAGATATTGGAAGCACTGCAACAAAAGCCGTATTGTTGAAACGCAAAGAAGACACATGGGATGTCATTGCAGATTCCTATGTCAAAACTACTGTCGAGGAGCCTGACAACGATGTTACCGCCGGTGTTTTAGAGGCATTGCGAAAAATGAATAAACAGTTCAAAGGCAAGAAATTAGTCACTTCAAGCGGAAAACCGGCGCTGCCTCTGCTGGCCACCAGTTCGGCCGGAGGAGGGCTTCAGATAGCCGTATTCGGCGTTTCTTCAACCGATACGGGTGAAGTGGCGTCTCATGCCGCAAATGGCGCAGGAGGGGTTATTTTAAGGCGTTTCACAGTGGATGATGAACTTCCTGTCATCGAACGCATGCGTTTTCTGCATGACATTCACCCCGACATGATCCTTCTGGCCGGGGGTGTCGACGGCGGAAATATTGCCAGTGTGATCCGTTTGGCTGAGATCCTGGCTTTATCTGAACCGACCACAAAGTATTCACATCAGGAGCGCCCTCCGGTGGTTTTTGCCGGCAACAAAGGGGCCCGGGAGCTGGCTCTGAAAACATTGAAGGATTTTGACTGTCACGTTACAGAGAATTTGCGCCCGACTCTGGAGACGACAAATATCTTTCCGGCCCAGTCGACCATCCATGATCTCTTTCTGCATCATGTCATGGAAAAAGCCCCGGGCTATAAAAAGCTGAAAAGATGGGCAGATGACCGCATTTTACCTACTCCGGCTGCGGTTGAAAAAATCCTCTCCCTTTACGGAGAGACTCAGCATAAAAATGTTGTGCTGGCGGATATGGGCGGAGCGACGACAGATCTGTTCTCCAATATTATCGGGGAGTATAATCGGACAGTAGCCGCCAATATCGGCATGAGCTACTCATTGGGACAAATCTTCAAGGAAGCGGGAGAAGAAAAGGTCTCTGAGCGCTTTCAGCCTTCTGTGACAGCTGAGCTGATTCGTAATTATTGCGGAAACAAGATGATTTACCCTGTCCGGATCCCCCATGAAGACTGGGAGATTCAAATCGAACAGCATATGGCCGTTTTAGGGTTGCAATTAGCCTGGGAACAGCATCAAAAAGCCAATTTTAAGCTGAAACGTGTCGGGCTTCTCGACCGGAGGCGCAAAGAAGCCGCGTATGACCCTTTTGCAGAAGTCCTTTCGATTCGGGATACGCCGAAACTCTTTCAATACACAGATATCGATCTGTTTGTCGGGGCCGGAGGGGTTCTTTCCCATGTCCGTCATCAGGCAGAGGCCCTTCATATCCTTATTGACGGTTTTCTACCGGAAGGAGTCACTACATTGGCTGTGGATCAGGGATTTCACAGTCCTCATTTCGGTATGCTCAGCACTCTTTTTCCCACGGAAGCCCTGGAAGCCTTTGTCCGCTCTAGCCTGAACGAAGTCGCTTATGTCCTGGCTCCCCTGGGAAAATATGATGAAAAGAAAACAGCACTTACTCTGATTAAAGACGATGGGGCTCTCTCTTCTGATATTCCCTGGGGAGCCCTTACTTATTACCCCCAAGGCCTGAAAGCCAAAATCGTTTTATCCAAAAACGTCTCTCTTGGGGATCAGCAAGGCGAAATGGCCCTGAATTCTAAAATTCCTGTTGTCATCGACTGTCGTGGCCGGGGTAAATATTTCAACGGACGCCCCTTTACGGACTATGTGACTCTTTACACTCACGAAACTCCTCCTGTTTGCAAAGCTCCCACCGTGGACGAAGCACACCATACCCCGGCAGAATATGACAAGACACTTCTTGTCAGGAGACGCCTTCCTTACAAAGGAGAGGTCCTCGTCAAAGAAGGGGAGAGCGTTCTGCCTGATACCCCGGTAGGAGAAAACAACATGACTCCTCCCCGGGTTTTCCTTGTCGATCTTCACCGCTTACTGGGCTATGATGTCAATGCTTCCAATGAGGACCTCAAAGCAGGACTTGTCATCCGTGCAGGAGATAGGGTCTCTTCACACGATGTTATTTTCGACGGTCATATCAAAAAGCATAAATATCTGTTGAGGACTCCTGTCCGGGGCCGGATTATGGCTATTGAGGATAACGGGATCATCATCCTGGAAGAAATACAGGATTATTCGGTAAAACCGGTCACCATCCCGGTAGCCTCGCTTCTGAATACTAAACCCAGACACATGAAGGGGTTTTTGGCTGTCAAAGAAGGAGATTTTGTCGAGAAGGGGATTCATCTGGTCAAATTTTCGCCACTCACCAGCAGTTTACGTGAAATGTCTGAATTAAGGGCTCCCGTGACAGGAATCGTTAAAGAAGTGAATGTCATCGAGGGGACTGTGACCCTTCAGTATGATTTTGAGACATTCAGGCTGCCCGCTTTTGTCAAAGGAACCGTCAAAGAGGTTATTCCGGGCTATGAAGCCCTGATTGAAACCAGTGGAGATGTTCTCAACGGCAGAATCGGTTTCGGCCATGAACATTGGGGTCTCTTGTCTTCGTGGGAAGATCCTGACAAAAAGGGGAAAATTCTTTTCTTTAACGGTGCCGTAACAAAGGAGCAACTCATCCGATGCCGTGATGAAAATGCCGCCGGGCTGGTCGCCCCGTCCATGAGCCTGACCCATTGGAGAGATTTCTACGGTGAAGAATTGGGGATTGCCATAACAGGGGATGAAGACATTCCCTTCACCCTGCTTCTCACCAAAGGCTTCGGGGAAGGCGCTTTTGAACAAAAAACCCTCGAATTCCTGGAAAGTCGGATATCTCGTTTATCCAGTATCAGCGGGCGTACACAGATCAGGGCCGGAGTGATCCGTCCTTTTCTTCTGGTCAGCCGGTGACATGACTCTCCGTTGACTTTTAGAGAGCCCTGTGGTATGATTTCGGTGGGGTCAGACAGGCCCCGTTTACCGTTTGAATGAAGGAGGAATCATGACGATTTCTATTAAAAATACGATTTTAGATAATGACAGTCCCTTTTTCCTCGTAGCCGGGCCCTGTGTTATCGAAAGCGAAAAAATGATCATGGATATCGCCCGGGAGACAAAGGCCATCTGCGACGAGCTTGGCATCTTTTACATCTTCAAGGCTTCTTATGACAAAGCAAACCGCTCTTCATCTGAAAGTTTCCGGGGCCCCGGCCTTGAAGCAGGGCTGAGAACCCTTGAAAAAGTCAAAAAAGAGTTCGGACTGCCTCTTCTTACTGATGTGCATACAGAAGAACAAGCCCGGGCGGCAGCCGAAGTCGTGGACATTATTCAGATCCCGGCTTTTTTGTCCAGGCAGACGGACCTGCTTCTTGCAGCAGGGAAGACGGGGATCCCTGTGAATATCAAGAAGGGACAGTTTTTGGCGCCCTGGGATATGAAACATGCGGCGGAAAAGGTCCTGTCAACAGGAAACCGCCATGTCCTTTTGACGGAACGCGGAGCCAGTTTCGGATATAATAACCTGATCACTGATATCCGCTCCCTGGTCGTTATGAAAGAGATGGGTTATCCGGTGATCTTTGATGCGACCCACAGCGTTCAACAACCCGGAGGGCTGGGTGACAAAAGCGGGGGAAACAGGGAATATGTCTTCCCCTTGGCCAAAGCCGCTTTGACTGTCGGCATCGCAGGGATTTTTATGGAAGTCCACCCGGATCCCGACAAGGGCCTTTCTGACGGGCCGAATATGGTTCCCCTTAAAGACCTGCGCGCCATGCTTCGTTTTCTTAAACGTCTGGACTCCCTTGTGAAGGAGATCCCTCTATGAAAAACGCGGCGCGCCGGGTTCTGGATATAGAGATCTCAGCTTTACAGAGCCTTTATGACCGTATTGACAACTCTTTTTTTCATGCTGTCACTCTTTTGGCCGCAGTAAAGGGAAGTGTCGTCATTACGGGAATGGGGAAATCCGGGCTTGTCGGCAGGAAAATATCAGCCACTTTAGCCAGTACAGGGACCCCATCCTTTTTTCTCCACCCTGCTGAAGCCTCCCATGGAGATTTGGGGATGGTCCGAAAAGATGACCTTGTCATCGCCATTTCCAACAGCGGAGAGACGGAAGAATTGATCAAAATACTGCCTGTCTTAAAGCGTATGGGCATTCCTTTGATCGCCGTCACAGGGAAAAAGGATTCGACGTTGGCCCGCTATAGCGACGAAGTCCTGGATATCTCAGTTGAAAAAGAGGCCTGCCCTCTGAATCTGGCGCCCACGGCCTCAACGACCATGACATTGGTCCTGGGGGATATGCTGGCTATTACACTTCTGGAGGAGAAGGGGTTTAAAGCCGAGGATTTTGCCCTTTATCATCCCGGAGGGTCTTTGGGGAAAAAACTGTTGCTCACTGTCGGAGACCTTATGGCTTCGGGAGAGGCGGTTCCCAAAGTACGGCCGGATACTTCGTTAAAAGAAGCCATCTATGAGATTTCTTCCAAAGGGAGGGGGATGACAGCTGTCGCCGATGCCTCTGATACCCTGTTAGGGATCTTTACTGACGGCGACTTTAAGCGTTTTCTTCAAAAACATGATTCTCTCAACGGCATTCTTATGAAAGACGTCATGATCCGTAATCCCAAGACTGTCAGCAGCCAAAAACTGGCCGCTTATGCTTTAAAGAGAATGGAAGACTACAATATCACTTCTCTTGTGGTTGTAGACGACAATCAGATGATCGAAGGAATCATCCATATTCATGATATCCTGAAAGCGGGCGTTTTATGACTTTTGAAGAGCAATTAAAAAAAATAAGACTTCTTATCCTGGATGTGGACGGTGTTTTAACAGACGGGTCCCTTTATATGGATGAAGAGGGGCATGAATACAAAGCGTTTCATTCCCGTGACGGGCTGGGTATCAAAATGCTTGTCCGTGAAGGGATCATCTGCGCGATCATCACCGGCCGACATTCGGGTGTCGTCGAAAAAAGAGCCCGCGACCTGGAGATCTCTGAAGTCCATCAGGGAGTCAAAGATAAGTTGGCCGTCTATGAGTCATTAAAAGAGAAATACAAGTTAACTGACGACGAGACCGCTTGCGTCGGCGATGATATCCCCGAACTGGAGATCTTCCGCCGGGCCGGAGTGGGCTTTGCCGTCTCCGACGGCCATTTCCTGCTGAAACAGGAAGCCGATTATATCACCCGCCTTCCCGGAGGTCGGGGGGCCGTTCGGGAGATCAGCGACATGATCCTGAAGGCCCGCAACACAGACTTGTTTATCCCATGAACATCACTTTGAGGAGGAACCACGATGAAAGAGCTGCCTAAGTACTACGGCGGATTGGAAGCAGAAAAAAAATGGCAACGGTTTTGGGAAGAAAAGAGAATCTTTTCCTTTAATGAAAATAAGGATAAGCCTGTCTATTCGGTCGATACGCCTCCGCCCACTGTTTCGGGGCAATTGCATATCGGACATGTCTTTTCTTATACACAAGCTGAGATCATGACACGATACAAACGCATGCGGGGTTTTCAGGTCTTCTATCCCTTCGGATTTGACGATAACGGCCTTCCAACGGAGCGATTGGTCGAAAAAAAACTCAAAAAGTCAGCCTCTTCTCTGGACAGGGAAGAGTTTATTGCTCATTGTCTTGAGGTTTCGGCTGATGTGGAGAAAGAATTCAAGGAATTATGGCAAAGCCTGGGCTTTTCAGCCGATTGGGGCCAGCTTTATTCCACCATCGACGAACGATCCCGGCGTATTTCCCAACGTTCCTTTATCGATTTATTTGAGAAAGGACATGTGGTCCATAAGGCGACTCCGGCCCTTTATTGCCCCTATTGCAGGACCACAGTCGCTCAGGCGGAGACAGAAGACAAGGAATTCGATTCCGAATTTGTGGATCTTGCCTTTACTCTTGAAACAGGGGAAGAACTCATCATTTCCACGACCCGCCCCGAGCTTCTCCCGGCCCTGACAGCTGTTTTTGTTCATCCCGAAGACACCCGCTACTCCGGATTTCACAATATGAGCGTCAAACCGCCTCTTTTCGATATCTCCGTGGCTTTACTGTCTGATGAAAAAGTCGATATTGAAAAAGGGTCAGGAGCCGTCATGTGTTGCACATTCGGAGATTCCACTGATGTGGAATGGTATCATACCCACGCCTTGGAATTACGCCAGGCCATTGATGAAAATGGCCGTATGAACGAACTGGCCGGGCCTTATCAGGGAATGAAAGTCAAAGAAGCCCGTCAGGCGATCATCAAGGACCTGGAAGAGGGCGGATATATCCGCGGCAGGCGCCAGATCACGCATCCGGTAAACACCCATGACCGCTGCGGAAGAGAAATGGAATTTATTGTCAAAAAGCAATGGTTCATTAAAATCCTTGAAAAAAAAGAGGAACTGATTCAGCTGGCTGACACGATCAACTGGTATCCTGAGTTCATGAAAGAGCGTTATATTCATTGGGTCTCTAACTTAAAATGGGATTGGGGGATCTCGCGGCAAAGATATTTCGGTGTTCCTTTTCCCCTTTGGTACTGTGCTGAATGCGGCGCCCCTGTCACCGCTGACAAAAACGATCTGCCGGTCAATCCCATGACAGATTCACCGAATCAACCATGCCCGGCCTGCGGAAACCGGTCTTTTATACCGGAAAAAGATGTTCTGGATACATGGGCGACCTCTTCAGTCACACCCCAGATCAACGGGAAATGGGGAGAACCCGATGACCGCATGGATCAGATCTTCCCCATGGACCTGCGTCCCCAGGCCCATGATATCATCCGGACATGGGCTTTTTATACCATTGTCAAAAGTTATTATCATCATGGTCAGGCTCCCTGGAAAAACATCATGATCTCAGGGCACAGCCTGGACCCCGAACGCAAGAAGATATCAAAATCAAAAGGGAATGTCGGCCAGACCCCTCAGGCCCTGGTCGCCCAGTACACTGCAGACCCTGTCCGTTACTGGACCGCCGGGTCACGCCTGGGGATGGACACCTTTTTCTCGGAAGATGTGCTCAAAGACGGGCGTAAATTGGTGACAAAACTCTGGAACGCCTCCAAATTCGTCCTTATGAACCTGGAAGGGTATTCCGGAGAGAAAGGGGGAACACTTAACACCGTTGATGAGTGGATCCTCCAGTCTTTGCGCCGAACAGTTAAAACGGCAACAGATTATATGGAGCGTTATGAATATGGATTGGCTCTGCAGCACATCGAATCCTTTTTCTGGAAAGACCTCTGCGACAATTACATCGAATTGGTAAAAGGAAAGATCAAAGAGGGAACAGAAGATGAAAGAAAAGGCAGCCAATGGACACTTTTCACAGTCCTTTACGGGACACTGCGCCTATTCGCTCCCTTTGTGCCCCATATCACAGAAGAGATATACCAGCTCTATTTTGCAGACTTTATCAAAGAGATCTCTATCCACCTTGCCCCATGGCCTCTGCCTGAAGACTTCCCGGCCTTTGAAAAAGCCGAAGAGCCCGGGAAAAAGATTTTGGCGTATGTGGAATTTATACGCAAAGCAAAATCGGAAAACAAGCTCTCTCTGGCTTATCCCATTGCTGTGCTTGATGATCAAGGCTACGGAGAAAAGCATTTTAAAAACAATGTCCTTAAACAGATCGATTCTCTTCTGAAGATCGAAAAACGCGGGCCGTTAAAAGAAAGCGATGCACAGGGCGGTGACGCCGAACTTGTCTTTAACATAAAATGGGGGGAGCGTTAAGCTCCCCTTTATTTCTTCTCAAAAACAAGTTATACTCAATGAAAACGGGCGGGGGCGGTTAAGCGCCGGGCCTGCCATCAGAAAAGCGAGTTAATGTGAACCAGGGATTTTCGAAAAGAACACTCAGCCCAATATGGAGAAAAGTTTTCTCTTTTTTTGAATTCATCGGTATTTTTTTTCTCTCTTTGATATTCCATGTGGCAGCTCTCTTCACGATTATAAATTTCCTTCTTTCACCGGCTATTCTCAATAGCTCTCTGCTGGCCGAATTTGCTGATATTTCCGTTCAAAAGACATCCTCTTTTCTGCCATGGTCCCTGACAGTGCAGGGAGGTTTTCTTTCCTTTCCTGAAGCGGATATCTCATTTGAGTCTTTTCACCTTAAGCTGAATCCCTGGGCCTTTTTTAAGGGGATGCCCCATATCAAGCTGCTTTCTTTAAGAGAAGCCTCTATAACGGTCAAAGATATCTCAAAGGACAACGCTCTTTTGTCTGAAGAAAGGGAGAAAACAGGAAAAAGCGGCCCCGCAGACAGCGGAAAGAGGCTTTTCCCTGAAAAAGTGCCGCGTTTCAGTATCGGCCTTTTCGAGATTGACGGTTTGGAAGTGACAGGAGAAGCTTCCGGCTTTTCCCATAGGGGTTTCTTCAGGCTTTCGGGATCATTGGAATCTCCCACAGGACGATGGGAAGGAATCAACGGAGGAATCTTCTTCCACAGCAAGGAAAACAGCCTTGTGTTTACAGAAGAAGAAGATCAGAGAGAACTTCTCTACAATATTTCTGTTCATGCCGGCTTTTCACAGGGGAAAGCGGCTATGGAAGAGAAGATTTCCCTGATTCATCCCGAAGGGGAAAGCCGTTTGGATCACAGAGGCGGTTTTCTTTTCACAGGGGAACACTCCCGGCTCTCTATCAGGGAAGTCGGCTTTCTTTTGAACGGGATGAGCCTTCTTCAAGCCGAAGGCACTTTGGCCTTTAATGATCAATTCGGACTTGAATCTCTTGTTTTCCCGCGTTTTTCCTCTCATCTCGATTTGACAAAGATCAATGCTGCCCTTCGCCGTTATCATCCCGGCCTTCTTCCTTTTGATGTTCAAGGCTATTTTCAGGCTGAAGGAGAAGCCCGGGAAGAAACAGTGAAGGCAAAAATCACGGTTTCTGTCCCCAAAGCTGAATGCGAAGGAATATCGGCCCAAAATGCCGCATTGTCCCTTGTATTATCGGGAACTCCCCGGCAGGTAAAAATAGAAGCCGATGCCGAGATCAAAAGCCTCCTGGTATCCCAAATGGGCAGTCCTGTTGAGAATGTCCGCCTTTCAGCTCAAGGTGTATTGAATCCGGAAAATATGAGCGGAGAAGCTGTCCTGGAAGATTTCTCCTTTTCACTTTACGGCGGGCTTTTCCAGCTTCGCGGCCGCAGCCCCGATTTTGACACTCTTCACATGAACCTCTTGATGAAAGAGTTTACCTTTTACAACTATTTCAACATGCCTCTTTACGCCAAAATCAATGCCATGGCCGAATTGACAGGCTCTCTGTCCGAAGGGTTATCTCTCTATATCTCGGCAGGGGCGGAGAACATCGATTACAGGATGGATTTTTCCCCCATCATGGTTCCAAAAATGACTGTAGGAGGGGGAGTGATCATTTCTCCCCGTCAAAAATATCTTTATTGTGACAACTTTTTCCTTAAATTGGGACAGAATAACCGTTTTCTCGTCAATGGCTTCCTTGAAGGGTGGGGGGAGCAGGGAGTCAACCTGACACTTTCCCATTCCAGGGTTAATATCCCGGAACTGATCTCTTTTTTGCCGTCCCTTCCTGAAATGACCGCAGAAGGAAGCATCGACTTTACATTGGATATCACGGGAACGCTGGAGAATATTCGGGTCAAAAGCGACAATACACTTTCCGGACTTGCTCTCTTTTATCCAGAAAAAAAGATCTCGCTGAGCGGCCTTGACGGCCGCTTCTGGCTGGAAGGAGAACTCGATAAGTGGAAAGCTGTATTTGACTGTTCCGTGGAAGAGTTCCGATACGGCAAAGATATTTCCGTCAGGGGACTTGCCTTCTCTTTACCTTATTACTTCGGTGATTTCCTTCCTGAAGAACTGCGCCAGGCTGATGAGATCAATTTCCGGTTCAAGGAAAGCGGCTATCAACATTTTTTAATCGAAGATTTCAAAGCGTCTCTCTTTGCGGCCGGCAAAGCCGGAGCCATAAAGACTTTCTACGGCCGCTTTCTTGACGGACAGATCGGGGGCTCTCTCAAGGCGGATATCAATACGATGAGCTATGCGACCCAATTCAATGCCATTGATTTGAATCTGAGAAAAGGAACCGGCCGTCGGGGGACATCCCTCCTTTCCATGGTATCCAGAATCGAAGGGAAATCCACTGATATCGAAGGCTATTGGGACATTACAAAAATCGACAGCGATGTCCTGGATAAAGCGCTGATTTCCATCGATCCCGATAAAAAAAATCCGCAAGTCCAGAATATCAGGAAAAAATTGAACATGGTCGGAGTTGTTCCTAAAAATGTCCTTGTCACGACATCAAACGGCTTTGTCAATATTCACCCGACCTTTGGTTTCAGACGTTCTAATCTTGTTTCTTTCATTTTGGGGTTTTTAATCGGAGGGCTGGATGTGGAGCCCATACGCCGTATACCTTTAGAAAGCATCTTGAAAGAAACCGGTGTTTCTTTCTAAGAAAGGAGAAGCATGAAAAAAACGATCTTCTTCCTCTCGCTTTTAACCGTTTTCTCTCTTTTGCAGGGCTGTTCGCTTCTCAGCCCAAAAGCTAAAATCGAGATCACCCTTGTGGGAGAGAAGACATCGTTGGAAAATCAGGTCCTGGGGAATTACGGCTTTATCGGAGCTGACCCGCTGATGTTAGTCTCTGTCAGAGCCCTTCCGGATGACATTTCTTTGATCTCCGATGAGAAAAAACGCTCTTTTCTGGCCTATCAAAACCGCCTTTATAACAAAGATGATTATCAGCGTTTCATGGACATGAAAATCATCGGCGAGAATAATAGCGGATATGTCGAAGTCCGGGACACACAACGACTGGAGCGGGACAAAGAACTTGACCGCCTCATTTCTCGTTTCATTGATGAAGAAAACCGGGACAGGAGAATTATTTACAAACGTATCATTTCCGTGACCGAAGGGTTGACAGAAAATGACATCTCAAAGGTCGAAGAGATCTTCGCCCACAAAATGCAGGATGAGGCGAAAACAGGATGGTATGTTCAGGATGCCTCAGGCCTTTGGAGGGAGAAGAGTGCGCCTTAAGACCGGTATTTTCTTTTTTGTTCTTATGATGGCGTTGTTCTCCTGCGCCCATAAAGGAGACATCCGTTCTCTTAAGGATGCTTCCGGACAGATCGATGTGCGTTTGGGGGGCATCGAGTCCATACGGTTTTGCAAACAAAGCTCCATGATCTATTACACTGTCGTCGAAAACAATAACCGCCAGATTGCAAGATACCATGTAGAGAGCGGAACACGGGATTATCTTTTCAATACATCTTACGAAGAGCGTCTGGAAGACATCAACAGCCAGGGGGAAATATTGTTTACGACGGACCAATATGATGTCCAAGGGGACATCCTCTTGGCAGGGCCCAAAGGAAAGATAGTCAATCTGGGACGTCCTTTTGTCAGCGAGACTATGCCCCGTTTTTCTCCTGACGGTTCATATATTGCGTTTCGCGCCGTGGAAGCGGGAAAATCGTATCTTGTTATCATAAAAAAAACAGGCGAGGAGCTTTACCGTTCTGAATTCAAAGCCTTGGACGATTTGGCGTTCGGCCATGAAGGCGTCTATCTCTTAAGAGGGAATGAAATCGCCGTTCTTGATTATCAAGCCGACAGTATCCGCGTTCTTTCGTCTTCTCCCGTAAGGAAAACGTCGTTGTTTTATGATAGCAGCTCCCGGACCCTTTATTCCCTTTCAAACCCCCTTGAAAGAGATAAAGAGACAGCCCGGAAAGCAACCGAGACAGTTTTTATAACCCGGTTCAGCCAAGGGCAGGAGCATTATCTTTTCGGGGGGTCTCATATCCATTGTTTTTCACTCAGTGATGATATTCTTTTTTATACACGGGGGCCTCGTCTTTCTTATCGCAGAAGAGACGAACTTGTCTATGAGTTCTCATCTGTTTATCACTATAACAATTACATGGAACGCACAGATGACATCGGAGATATCCTTCCGTTGGCGGAGGCGGTCGTCTCACTCTTCCCTGCGCAAGAGTCTCTTCTCTTCCTGACCCGTTATCTCAATACTCTTTTGGAGCAGGGCCGTCCCCGATTGGCGGAGATGGAATCTGAAAAATGGTCTTTTCTGTTACATCAGGAAGGAAAGAGTAAATCCGATCTGCTTTCACTTGAACCCCAATCGGTTTCTCCCGCCTTTCAGGAGGGCCTTTTTGAAAGAGAACTCTCCCGGCTTTATGAAATGAACGATTATATCGGCTATTTGTCTTTTTTCAATAAGCATGAAAAACAAGTCAGCAGAAACAGAAAAAACAAATGGGCTCTTTATGCCGCTGAAAGTGAACTTTCTCTCGGGAGAAGACAAAACGCTCTGCTGCGATTAGAAGAACTCATCAGCCGGGTTCTCTACAGTGATCCCTGGTCTCTGAAGGCTTTAACCCTTTATTTGAAAGAGAAAGGTGATTTCCGCCCTCAAAGCGGATATTCATTGAATCAGTTAAACCGTATACGGGAAAGAGAGCCGTCTGATTCTTTTCTCTATTACGGCGCAACAGCAGCTGTCATGGAAACGCTGCTCATCGTCAAAAACTACAGCGGTGCTCTGCAGGAATGGGAAAAACACAAGAATCGGGGCCATGAGGAGCATGTGGAACTTCTCTATCCGCCTCTGCTCCACATCTATCCCCATTATGCCAGCGAAGAGGGGATCGCCTTCTTTTCTAAGCTTCTCGAAGAAGGTTATTCAGGGATATATTATGAGGCGATTGTTTCCTTTTTGCAAAATACAGCAATGAATATCGTTGACCGGTACGAAAATGAAGGGGATCTTCTCAAGGCTCGAAAAATACTTCTTATGCTGAGAGATGCTCTCCCCGGAAATATCGACATCAACCGCTCTTTGATCCGCATCGATTACCTGCTGGGCCATATTATGGATACCGCCGGCCGCTATAAAGCACTCTACCTCGAATCCCCTGAGGATCCGTTGTTATCCTACCTCTACGGCTTTGCCCTGACCTATGTGGGGACATCTTATGAAGTTAAAAAACGCCCGGATTTTACGATTTCAGCCTATGATGAAGCGCTTGAGCTTGTCCTTGGCGCTGTTGAGCGTCAACCTCAGGAGCCGGTGATGCATTTGACTTTAGGCTGGCTTTATGAAGAGATGGAGCGATTGGGAGAAGGACAGTTTCTGGAGCAATCCCTGGAAGAATACAGAACAGGCCTGGCCTTAACAGAAAAGAGTGACACCCGCCTGCAGGGTTATTTTGAGAAAAATATCGGAAACATCTACTTCAAACTCAAAATTTATGACCGGGCTTTGGCTTATTACCGTTCCATGGAAGAAAAGATTCCGGCTTATCAAAGCCGCGAAGAGGAAAAGCTCTATAATTTGCGCCTTTCAACGATCTATTATAATCTCAACGATTATGGCAAAGCCATGGAAAGCGATACTCTCTTATTGAAGATGTATTTGGAAGATCAGGATATTAAAGGACAGGATTATATTTTAAAGCATATGGGAATGCTGGCGTCTCTGTCAGGAAGATACCTTGAGGCTGTCCGGTTTTTTGAACGCGCTCTCAATCTGGGACTTTTCGATGATCTCCATCCTCAGCGTGTTCTCTACCATCGAAATATTGCTTATAACGCGTTGTTGGGAGATGATTCAGATAAAGCCCTGGCTCAGGCACAAAAAGGCCTTGATATCCTTCAAAAAGCATCCGGGACGACTAAAAAAGGACAGAGACTCCTGGACATCTCCATTGCCATGTCCTTATCCGGGGCGGAAGAAGCCGGCGCTTACAAAGGTTTCACGCCGGATATGGAGCGCAACCTTCTTTTATCGATTATGGCGGCGTCTTCCATGGAGAAAGGGGAGATGGGCCGGGCCGTTCAGCTTTTTGAAGAAAAACTCTCTGTATCTGACAGCCCTTACGCCGACATGATCATTACCAATAATTTCGCTTCGTTATATTACAGGATCGGCAATGATATCCGTATGGAAGAATACTTAAACCGCTCCTTGAATATTGCCCAGTCAAATAACTATTTGAAAGGGGTTTTGGTGAATCAGCTTTCTTCTATTTTTCTGGAAATGAATGCCTCACCCCACTGGTATGAGCAGCTTGAAAAGATGGAAGATGATATCCGAAATATTCGTGACAAAGAACTTCATGAGCTTCATCAACGACTGATGATCATCGCCTTTATGAAATCAGCTCCCCATAACCCCGTTTTGTCTTCGCTGGAAGAGTCCGTTTCTTATCAGATGGACTTATTCCGCCGTTATGATAAGATCAGCCGATTGTTCCAAAACCAAAATCTAAGTCCTCCGATGAAACGCCTCTATCACCTTTTTACTGCACGTTTTCTGGGGGAAGATGCACGGACTGCATTGAATGAATTGACCGGGGAAGATGACTTTCTTGATTTCCTGGTCTTTCTGGATTGCGCTCTTCTCAGCCGCGGTAATCCTACTCTTGCTTTTGATTATCTGGAAAAAGCCTCTGCAGCCATTCATTTGATCACTGAAAAAAGCGCTCCTTTCTTTGCGGCCTTTATGAAAGATCACGGAGATCTTCCTTACCGCATTCTGGAAGATGTTTACCGAAGCGACTTGAGTTATGACCGGGTAATCGCCGTTTTGACTTCTTTTGAATTGTTTTACGAACGCATTCAGTATCTTTTCTTCAGCCCGGAGCTGGCATCACAGATGGACATCGCCCATCTAGGTAATTATTTTTATTTCCTGTCAAAGAAAAACTCTGAAGAAATCGCTGCCTATGATGCCCTTTTGGGGGACAATGCAAAACTTATCGCCGGAATCCCCTTTATGGACGGCCCGCGCCTGCGCTCTCTTCTCACCACGGGAGACACGATCGCATACCGACTGCACAAAAAATACCTCCTTATTTCCGAAAACAGCATGACCCTTTCAGCTGCTCCCGAATCACCCGTTTTTACTGTGGACAGAGAGGGGAAGGCTTTCAAGCCTCAAAGCTTCAATGCCTGGTCTTTGGCTCAGCTAAGCCTCTTTTACGAAGGCCGGCTTATGCCGCTTCCCTGGGAAAATGCTGCTGAAGAAAGAATCACGTCAGAGAACAGCGGAAATTTCAAACTCTCTTCTCCGGTAATCAAAGGCGAGGTCAACCCATATGAAATAAGATTAGGAGATTTGTCGACCTTAGATTTTCTTTCCGAGGGTCTCACTATAGATGGTTTATGGATCAAAGCCGATGAAGATCCGCTTCCTGTTTCTTTTCGTCTGTTAACCGATATCGCTCTTTATACCGGCTTGAATCACATAAAAATCAATGATATCTCTTTATCATACCGGCAAATGGATGATTATGAATTTGCTCATTTTATCAATGACAAAACAAAGGAGATCGACCGTAAAGCATACCTTTATTTCAGGGAAAAGCATTATGGAAGGGCTTTTCGTGAACTGTCCCACCTTGTCCCTCTGCTCCGGATAAAAGGGGACAAAGCCCTGCTGACAAACAGGCTTTACCTCATGATCACCATAGCCTCGGACCATTTGAGAAACCCGGACCTGATCAAAAATGAACTTAGGGAATATGTAGACTTAAAGGGACTTGATGAAACAGTCTATTATAAAAACCTGGCGGCTCTTTACGAGCGCACCGGCTTCTACGGACAAGCGGCCGATATCTACGAGCAGGGGCTCATCCCGGGGGATGTCACCCTTCAATTGGCATCACTCTATGAAAAAAACGGCCGCTACACGAAAGCAATATCACTTTTAGAATCGGTAAACACAGATATAAGCCTGATCCGGCAGGCCACGATTTATTACAAGTACTTTAATGAAAATGAGAGGGCCTTGGATCTTTTAGACAAGGTCACTCAGAAGGGGTTGGATGACTATGTTTCGCTTTTAAAAGGCTCTGTTGATATCCGGAGAGGCTTATATGAGGCCGCGATATCGACGCTGAAACCTCTGACAGAGTCGCAAAACACTCCTATCCGTCTGGGGGCCTCCATAGGCGTAGCGAATCTTCTCTTTAAGACAAACCGTTTTATCGAATGCATGAATTATATCCGTACAGCCTTAAAGATGATACCTGAAAAGGAGCATATAGCTGAACAAGTCATCTTGCGTAATCTTCAGGCTCTGGCATTAGCGGAAACCGGCAGTGAAGATCTGGCTTTATCCGAAATCGATACCGCCCTTGCTTTGGCCGAGCAGTACAATATTCTGTCTGAAATAAGCGCCATACAGATCAACAAAGCCTTGATATTAAGAGAAACGGGCTCTATCGGAGAAGCGGCACAGCTTCTGGAAAAGGAACTCTCCACAGCTGAATCCCAAAACAATGACTATATTCTCAAAGGACTTTACCGTCATTTAGCTATAACATATTATGAACTGGATGACAAAAACCGGTCCCTTCTCTATCTCGGGAAAATGAAAAACAGAGGGAACCTGACTCCTGAAGAACAGATGTATGATCATTTTTATACGGGGTTATTGACACAAAATACGGCGTTGCTTGAAAAAGCCGTCGGAGAAGCCGAAGAAATTAAAGATCAGTCAACTGCTCTTGAAATCACCTATCAACTGGGCCTTCTTTCAAAAAAAACAGGGCATCTGGAGCATGCAGCAGCCCTTCTTGACACCTTGGCCCGGGAAATGAATTCACCGGGGCTTCAGATAAAAATCTTAAAAAAATATCAGGATATTTACCGAGCATTGGCCATTTCTTATTTTGACTCCGGACATTTCCCGGAATCACTTTTCACCGTAGAAAAACTAAAACGCATCGCTTTTTTGGTTAATAACCCCTTAGGGGCAGGCCCTGCAATAATACCGGCCGATAAAAGGGCCGCTTTGAATGCTTTGAAAAACGATCTTTATAATTTGGACCTGCTGATGAGAAGGGATCACAGTGTGGCTTCGGCTTATGAAGCCAAAAAAGAGGCTTTAGACAGGCTCAAATTGGAGATCGCCGTGCAACAGAAAGGAACAGCCGATATTCCCGCACTGTTGGACCCTCCGGCCTTTCTCAGCCAAAGGCTTGACTCTAAGACAGCGCTTCTATCCTATCTTGTTCTCGAAGAGCGGACGCTTTTGCTTTCTTTCAATAAAGGAAACATTACCGGTTATTCTCTGCCGGCCGGAAAAGAAGAGCTGACAGAACGCATTGCCTATCTCCGCGACCTCATCACTGAAACGGCTTCTGAAGCAGCCATAGAAAAAGAAGCCGATGCCCTGGGCACTCTGCTGATACCTCTTCGGCTGACAGATGAACGTTTTCTTGTAGTCTCTCCTTCCGGAGTCTTGAATTATCTCCCTTTTTCACTTCTCAGGAAAGAAGACTCTTATTTAATCGACCGTTTTCCTGTGACCTCTATCCCCGACATGTTCCTTCTTAAGAAAACGGAACCGGAAGAAGGGTTACGCTCTATTCTTGCTGTGGGAAACCCTGATTTGAATGACCCGGGATTAGAGCTCTATTTTGCGCAAAAAGAAGCCGGGGAGATCAAATTTATTTTTCATGAACAGACGGATATTTTGAAGGGGAAAGCGGCCACGGAAGGGGCCATTCGAAAAAAAATGCGGGAAAACGCCTATGATATTGTCCACTTTGCCTGTCACGGTTATTTTAACCGCCAATACGCTTTACTCTCTCATCTTCTCTTTGCGCCAAGTGAGGGAGAAGACGGCCGTTTTGACGTTGAAGAGATCCGAGCTGATGTACCTGATGTCCGCCTGGCTGTTCTCAGCGCCTGCGATTCGGGAGTAGGGGTATTGGGAGAAGGGGAGGAGATCACCGCTTTGGACCGAGCTTTTATGAAATCAGAAGACACCGCCGTGATCTCATCGCTCTGGCGCATTTCCGACGTGGCAACAGGCATGCTGTTTAAAAAATTTTACCGCTATCTTCGGCAGGGAATTCCGGCATCCCAAGCCCTGTGGAAAGCTAAACAAGAGCTGCGCCTTTATTTTTCCCATCCTTCCTATTGGAGTTCGATGAAGTACACGGGAAATTAAAGGGCTTTTCTGTTTCTGAAGAAATAATAATAGGTCACGGCAGAAATCACATAAAGAGTTATCGTGATGAAGAATGAGAAAGAAAACGAGTGCTCCTCAATGATCTTTCCTCCCCAATGGGCACTGACTGTCCAGGCTCCGTTCCAGGCCAACATTGAGATCGCATTTGTAAAAGGCTGATGCGCTTCTTTCACAAGTTCCATCTCAAAATTACTGCTGATGGGTATATTCATATTCATTAACGTCCCCCTGAGAATGAAGGCAGCAACAGCCAAAGGCAAGTTCCGGGTCACTGCCAAAATAAACATGAAGGGGACTGATGCGAGCTCCGTTAAAACAATACTTTTTATCATTCCGAACCGCTTAGTCAAAAAGGGAGCAGAAAGCATACCGAAAAACATAAAGACCTGAAGAATGGAAAAAAAGATGCCGATGGAATCAGATTCCAATCCAAAAACCATTTTAAAGTAGAGATTCATAAAAGGGATCACTAATCCGGCTCCCATTCCCACGAATATTTTCGGAATCATCAGGCGGATAATGATCTTCCAGTCATAACTTCGTATTTTCTCCAGAAAATTTGTTTTGACCCGGGGGACAGGGCGCTGTTCGATGGATAAAAAGGGGATGATCGAGATTAATGTCAGCCCGATCGACGTATAAAGGGAGAGCCTGTACGCAGAAGTCAGCGAATCAGCTAAATGCAGAGACAGGAAAAGCTTGGGCAAAAACCCCCCGAGGAAAAAGCCGAAAAGTTGCGAAAGCATCATGATCGCATTGCTTAAACTGAAAAGATAAATCCGTTCTGACGGAGTGCTGTTCCGCATAAAAAAAGGCGCCACAGAGACCCGGTAAACAGTAATAAACATGGTGGCGGCAAATGAAAAGAGCAGAATCATATTGACATCTTTGAAAAAAACCTGCAATCCATAGGAGAGCGAAGAGAGCAGGGTTCCGGCAATCAGAATATGCTTCAAATGAAACCGTTCGATGATCATAGCAGCCGGAACGGCAATGACAGCTGCCCCTAATGCGCCTGCCGAAAGAATATGGCCGATGGATGTTTCGGAATAACCGAATTCTTTCAAGTAGAGGTTGAAAAGGAGCATAAAAACGGACATTCCCAAACCGTTGAACAATCCGCCTGCCAAAAAATAGCGGGCATTTGCGGAGATCAGCCGAACCTTTTCCATATAGTCAAGAACCATAAAATATCCCTTTCGCTTTGCGAATTATATAGACCTTTTTCAAACTGTCAATATTATTATGAAAACAAAAAACGGGAATTGCTTTCGTGATCGTAATCTCTTATAATAAGCCATGGAATGGCTGGTTCAATGCTCAGAAAAGGGCGATTATTTGAGAAAAGTCCCGCGAAACCTTTGTCATCAAAATTCCTTTATCCTTCACCCTGTCGTTCATCTTCATTTAATCGATGCCGAAGGGAATTTTCTTCTTCAAAAACGAAGCCGGAAGAAAAGCATTCAGCCCGGGAAATGGGATACTGCCGTAGGGGGACATGTCTTGTGGGGGGAGACCATCCCCGATGCTTTGAAGAGGGAATCTTTGGAAGAGATCGGCTTTTTCCCGTTGCATTATTCACTGATCAAGCGTTATTTGTGGGAAACAGAACAGGAAAAAGAGTTTGTCACCCTTTTTTGCGGTTTTTACAGCGGAGAGGAGCTTGTTTTCCCGCCTGATGAGATCGAAGAACTTAAATTTTGGAAAAGGGAGGAGATCACGTCACAGCCAGAGTCTGCCTCTCAGAACCTTCGTTATGAAATAGGGTCTGTTTTTACGGCAGAAAACAGCCGCCAACTCCTTTCTTTGTTGAGGCCAATGCAATAAAAAATATTGCTAAAATAAAAACATATGCTATAATCCAGTGAAAGGTTGAAAGGAGGATTCACATGAAGATCGATGTTGAAAAGAAATCCCATAACATAGTCTTAATCCGTCCTCACGGCAAGATTGTCAGCGGTGAGAAAGTCATGGCCTTGAAGCAGTCCATCAATAAAGTGGTTGAAGAGGGCTTTTCAAAAGTTATTGTCGACTTTGAAAATGTTCCCTTTATGGACTCCACCGGGTTAGGTATCCTTATTGCTGCTTACACAACACTGAAGGCTAAAGAGGGGCAGATGAGCCTGATCAAGATCACACAGCGTATTAAGGATCTCCTGACGATTACAAAGCTCCTGACTCTTTTTGACTGTTATGATTCGGAGGCAGACGCCCTGAGGGACATGATCAATTAATCCGATGACAGAATTTTTGAAGCTGCAGCTCCCGTCATCTCTGGACTATATCGAAACGATATTGGATTCAGCAGAACTCTTTTTGGAGCGCAATCAAATCGACTCTGATTTGATTGGCTATTTGGTCGCTTCCCTTGCGGAAGCGACCAGTAATGCCATCATCCACGGTAATCACGAGAATATCCTGAAGTCAGTCTTTATCGACCTGGCTTTGGAAAAGGATGTAATCCGGCTAAGCGTAGAGGATTCAAACCCTGAAGGGTACTCTTCTCTTGTGGAAGGAAATTCCGAATTGCCCGATCAGAAAGCCATTCATGGCCGCGGCCTCTTTATCATTAAGACCTATATGGATAATGTATCACTTCAAAAAGGCGATCACGGATCCCGTATGGTCATGATCAAGAGGTATCAATAAGAATGGCAGCCTCTGTTAAACATTTTATTTTAGACACCAACGTCCTTCTTCATGACTTTCATTCGCTTTTTAATTTCGAAGAGCATTATGTCTATATCCCCATTGATGTCTTAGAAGAACTGGACCGCTTTAAGTCAGACCTCGGTGAACGGGGAAGAAATGCCCGCCGTGTCATCCGCAGCCTTGATTCGTTAAGCCGGGGCAATAACCTTCTGAACGGAATCCCCCTCAACGAAAAAGGGGGGAAACTTTTCATCCTTATTGATTTTGAATCATCGCTTCCCCAGGGCATCGACCGCCGGAATACCGACAATCGTATTATCATGGCTGCAAAACATCTCCAGGACAAAGGATATTCCAACGTCATTTTTGTCTCTATGGACATCAATGCCCGGGTCAAAGCTGAAGCTCTCTCTATAACTGCTGAAGTTTACGAGCATACAAAGATCGATCTAAGCGAACTTTACGCCGGAACGGGAGAATATACCGTAGATAAGAGTCATATCGACTCTTTTCATCAAAACGGAGCCTTGCCTTGTCCCCGGGGAATGTTTTACCCGAACCAGATGATCAATATTTCCCCGGGAGGAAAAGAAGCCATTCCTTCACGCTGTTCAGGTGAAGCACTGATTCCTCTCAAAAGCCAGGGGATCTATCCCTGGGGTATCAAGCCGCTCAACAGAGAACAATCCTACGCTTTAGAGCTGCTTTTGGATGATAACATTAAACTTGTGACCTTGATCGGACAAGCCGGTACAGGGAAAACCCTTTTGACTTTGGCGGCCGGCCTGCATAAGGTCACAGAGGAGCAGAAATATAAAAAAGTCCTCGTCATGCGACCCATAATGCCTATGGGAAGGGACATCGGATATTTGCCCGGAAGCAAAGAGAATAAACTGGAGAATTGGATGGAGCCGATCTTTGATAACCTTGATTTTGTCGTCGACGCCAACCATTTGGGCAAAAAAAACCGAAGCTATTTTTTGACATCGGATATCATTGAACTGGAAGCATTGACCTTTATCCGGGGACGCAGTATTTCTTCGCAGTATATTCTGATCGACGAAGCCCAGAATCTGACCCCTCATGAAATCAAGACCATTGTCAGCCGGGCAGGAAATCAAAGCAAAATCATCCTCACCGGAGACCCTCATCAAATCGATAATCCCTATCTGGATGCGGAATCCAACGGTCTGACTTACCTTATTCAGCGTTTTAAAGGGGAGCCGATTTTCGGCCATATAACCTTAGTAAAAAGTGAGCGGAGTGAATTAGCTTCATTAGCTGCTGATATTCTCTGAACAAATTCAGGGAATATCAATCAAAAATGAAAGGAGGGGCGATGAGTCAAATCAATTCCCATATTTTTCGTGAATACGATATCCGAGGTTTGGAAAAAAAAGACCTGGATGATCAGACGGCCCTGAACATAGGAAGAGCTTTTGGTACTTACATCAAAAGAAAAGGGGGACACACTGTCACTGTCGGTCGTGATGTCCGCCTCAGCGGGCCTCGTATCCTTGCTCAAGTAATAAAAGGGATCAACAGGGCCGGGATCGATGTGATCAATATCGGAGAGACGGCATCCTGTGTCTTTTATTATTCCATCCATGCACTGAAAGCTCACGGCGGCCTCATGGTGACCGCCTCTCATAACCCGCCCGAATATAACGGGTTTAAGATGTGTTACGGCCCTGATGCTCTTTACGGAGAAGAGATCCAAAGCCTTCTTCAGCTGATCAAATCAGATGACTTCGAAGAAGGGGAGGGAGATGTTAAGGATCATGATATTACAGACAACTACATTAAAGACCTCATCGCACCTTTCCATCTGAAAGGAAATCTGAAAGTCATTTTGGACTGCGGGAACGGTTCGGCAGGACTTTACGCCCGAAAGATCTTTAAAATGGCCGGATATGATACCGAAATCCTCTTTGAAGAGCCTGACGGACATTTCCCCAACCATATTGCCGACCCGACAGTGGAGAAAAACATTACAGAATTGAGTGCAGCCGTCAAAAAAAGCGGAGCTGACATCGGCATCGGATTTGACGGAGACGTCGACCGCATCGGCGTTGTCGATGCTGACGGAAAGCTGCTTTACGGTGATACCCTTTTGGGTATTTATGCCAAAGAAGTCCTCAAAAGAATTCCCGGGGCTGACATCGTCTTTGAAGTCAAATGTTCTCGCGGTTTAGTGGAATACATTCAACAATCGGGCGGAAAACCTTTGATGTGGAAAGCCGGCCATTCTTTGATCAAAGCCAAAATGAAAGAAATCGATGCTCCTTTAGGCGGAGAGATGTCAGGCCACATGTTTTTCAGGGACCTTCATGAAGGGTATGATGATGCTTTTTATGCCGCTTTGCGCCTTCTGGCTGTTCTGGAAGAAGAGGGGACTTCTGTCAAATCATTGGCTGAAGAAATCCCGAAATATCTTTCCACACCGGAAATACGCGTGGAATGCTCGGATGACATAAAATTCGATATTATGAAAAATCTCCATAAACACTTTAAAAAAGAATACGATCTTATAGATATTGACGGAATTAGAATAAATTTCAGAAACGGATGGGCTTTGATCAGGCCTTCTAATACACAACCTGTACTTGTTCTGCGCATGGAGGCTGATACAAAAGAACACTTATCCAAGATCATGCACGTAGTTTATGAGGCTTTATCTGATTTTCCCGAAGTGAAAACGGCAAACCTGGAAGAATTATTTTAATTGATACTAACTATATAACATATTACTTGACAATGCTTTTTCTGTTTGTTAATATAAGGAAACAATAAAGGAGGGGTTTATGCCCAAGAAAACTGCTGTTATCAAATCGGTTCTTAAAGAAAACTTTAAAGTGGAATGTGTTGCGGGAAAACACACAGTGATTATTGACCAGCCTGAGGCCATGGGCGGCAATAATGAGGGGGCTACGCCTTTAGATTATATTCTCATGGCGCTGGGCGGCTGTATCGCAACTATTGCCAAGATCGTAGCCAAGCAACAACGCATCGATCTCAAAGGAATCGAAGTCACAGTCGAAGGCGATCTCAATACTGATTTTCTTATGGGAGCCACAGAGGAAGGCCGTGCAGGTTTCACTGAATTCCGCGCCAATGTCATTATTGATGCACCGTTGTCTGACGAGGAAAAGAAGGCTTTTATCCATGAAGTGGACAGGCGCTGTCCCATTTCAGACAATATCATGAACAACAGCAAAGTCGTCTTTAACATCAAATAATTTTTTAAAAAAACGTTTTGCAAAACCCCGTTGATTATCAGCGGGGTTTTTATTTTTGGCATTATGCAACGACGAATTAAATCATACAACAAAATTAAAAAATAATACAAATGAATCTGAACAAACAGAATATAGGGATAATCCATTCAAAAAAGAGTCCGGATATCATTGGATAACCAGGGGCACTCTTTCTTCATAATATACAACTCAACATAACATATATTATAGGACATTGTATGTATTGAGAATTAAGAAAAGTTTTTTTTCGTTCACCCTCTGACGGGTTCGTCCCCTTTTCTTTTCAAAGCATCTTTACAACGAGTATATAAATAATAATTCGAAAGCCGATCAACCTACAGATCCTTTAGAAAGGCTTGATGATAGACATTCCGTCCTGATTTATCCCATTTTACAAGGCTCATTGTCTTTTCATCCAGCTCTATGGCCGTTATCCCGTGCTTATAAATCCCGCATCCGCAATTAAAATAAAAAGGCTTATCTTCATCTTTAAAACTCATATGCTGTTTTCTCATGATTTCTTTTAAAATGAGAAAGAAATATGCCGATTTTCCCTTCAACGTTTTCGCCTGTTTTATCTTTTTTTTCAGCTCCTGGTAATAAGAGCGGGAAGCAAACACAGCCCTGTGAGAATGGCCGCAGATCAAAAGACAATGATGTTCCCTGGCCCAGGCTTCATGGATATATTCAAAGTCATGAAAATAACCCGTTCTGAATTGCGGAGGCTTCAACATGCGGGTATAAATCAAAAAAGGTTCGATAATTCTAAACAGTGCCACACAGATCTTTGAAAACCATCCGTAGAGATCGCTTTCGGTACTGCCCAAATGGCCATGGGTAACCAGAAAAGGGCGCTTCTCCCCTCTCAGGATCATAAGGCCCGGAAGACCTCCCCTCTCCCCTTCCGGCAGAAGATCCGGCTCATCATGATTTCCGTATATCCTGAATATTTTCCCCGGATATAAACGTCTTATAAGAGAATAGAGCGTTTTATAAGAGCTTCTTATCTTTGCAGCAGGAAATTGCCACAGCTCTTCGAAATCTCCGTTTATTATGAGAAAATACCCTTTTCTCCCGTAATATGTCAGCAGATCACGGGCGATTTTTCTGTTGGGGTAAAAATTATCAGCTTTTGAACAATCTCCCAGATGGAAGTCACTGATGATAACGATTTTCCGGTTCTCAATGGGAATAGAAAGAAGATCAGGGCTTTCAAAAAGACGGGTCAATGCCGCATGTATATAATCGGGCCTTCTCATCTACCATGAAACAGATGGGCATGGGGAGACTCGAACTCCCGACCAACAACATGTGAAGCTGCTACTCTACCGACTGAGCTACATGCCCATAGAGCGAAGAAAAAATGGGCACAGAGGGATTTGAACCCCCGACCAACTGCACGTCAAGCAGCTACTCTACCGGCTGAGCTATGTGCCCTTTGAAGGTGATGGGATTATACCAAATCCTTTTTTATCCTTCAAGGGAAAAATAGCTTTATGGCGGCATTGATTTTAATTTTTTCGACATCACCCTGCATTGTCATCACCCACGAAGGATGAGTGCTCTTCAGTCCAACCTCACAAAATTTAAAGCAATATCAATCGGTTAAAACTTCAATCCAAGCTGAACGTTAAAGGCTGAAAAAGAGTCTTTCTCTTCACGGGCCGGTTGATAATAAAGAAGTTCTCCTTTGACAAAAGGAGCTGCAAAAAGGAGTTTGAAGAGATGGATCTCTACTACACTGCCAAAAACAGAATAATCACTTTCCTCGTCGGCCAATCCTAAAGTCAAAAGCTCATCATGAGTGGATAAATCCTTATAGACCGCCCCTGCGTTGATACGGCCGGGGACCACGCCATAAGTTCCCTGGACAAACCATCCTTCATCAATAAGCCCGGCAAAAACACCGGCTTCTCCAAAGAAGTTGTTTACCCTTATTTCCCCTGAAAGCGAAGGGCCGTATGTCAGAAGGCTGAACGCGATCTTCCCGTAAAGGATACGCTTTGCAGGAGCAGAAGACGGCAGGGACAAAATAAGAAGCAAAACAAGAATGCAGGCCAAAAAAAATCTTTTCATAACAACACCTCCATTAAATTGAGCAGAAACCCTTAAAAAAATCAACAATTTCAGTTCATCTTTGTCCGTAACATGTTTTCCATTTGAGCAATACGCTCTTTTGACTTATCACATTCATCTTTTAATTGAATGTAAGAGGTCATCTCTTTGAAATTCCAGACATAAGCTCTTTCTTCACGGCTATAAGGGAGAAAATCCCCCTTGACTTCAAATACTTTCCCCGTTTTAAAGACTAACTCAAGAGTGAATCCCTTTTCATCAGCCATAAAGGTTTTAAAGATATCATCATAGACAACAGGGTTTTCCAATTTGCTTTTCATCACACTCATCATCTTTTTCGGGCCTTCTTTTTTCATCACTTCTTCGTTAATGCCCCATATTTCCAGAAATTTTCTGTTATATCGAAAAATATTTCCTTCTTTTGAAACCAAAAGAATCCCGTCCTGGTAGGCCTCCAATGTCATTTCCACCGTCTCTTTCATCCATTTTTCCCGACCGGACAGTTCATGATTCTGAAGGAAAAGAGCAACCTCATGGGCATAGATCTCAATCATGCGCTTTTCATACACACTTAAATAAGTCTCGTCTCCGCGCTCATAACCGACTTTTAAATGGCCCCGTTCAACACCGTTGATTTTTACGGGAGCTATAAATGAAAAATTGTTTGTAGAATAAACATTGGTGAAATTTGAATATGTTTTTTTGTCTATCTCAATCTCACAGAAGACTCTGTCCGGATACTGCAGATGCTCGGGGATGATCCTTTTTGCTATATCCTGTATGATACCGTCAACAGATTCCTCCCCTCTGAGAAGAGTCGCCAATTCATGCAGCCCTTTGATCTCACGGCTTCGCCTTTTTAAAAGCTTTTCATTATCAGCCAATAATGTGTTTTTGAGAGTCAGTTCATCTTTCAGCGCTTTGTAACGGAGATGGGAATCGATCCGTGTCAGGACTTCCTCTTCAACAAAAGGCTTTTCAATATAATCCTTTCCCCCTTCCTGATAAATCCTTTTCTTATTGCCGATGTCAGCAGAAGAAACAATAAAAAGGACCGGTATTTCTTTTGTATTATCCGCTTTAGAAAGTTTTTTAGCTAATTCAAAACTCTCTTCAGACGGCAGAAGGACATCCATGATGATCAATTCCGGAGTATGGTATTTTTTTGTTTTAAACATATGCACTTCAAACATTTCCAGCGCAAGGCTCCCTGATGAAGCGCTGAGAGGGATCATCTCTGTGTTTTTACGGATTATAGACTCAAGATTATAGACTCAATTTGGCGGGCGTCGTTTTCAAAGTGTTCAATGATCAGAATTGTTTTTTGAACAGAGATGTCATCCATCTTTGGCTCCCATCTTGTCAATAACCCAGAGTTTACCGGCAACGATCCCCTCTTCCTCCAACGGCCAGGAGAACAATCGGAATTCTTCGCCATCGGCTCCGGTCAGCATGACTTTTTGAGGAATGTCCTCATCTAAAAGTGTTTTGAGGAGCTGCTGATAATGAGGATCCGTTAAAGTTGACATTTCATCCAGTGTCAAAACCTTTTTTTTCTTTTTTTTACCTGACTTCTTTTCCTGAATACGAAAAGCCTCTAAAAAAGCCTGATTATGCGCTATCACGTGATGATCGGCCGAAAAAAGGATATATCCCCTTTCTTCCCGTTTTTCCAGCGCTTTCTTTAAGAGAAAAGCTTCATAACGCAATTCAGACTCTTTTTCGTAATGATTGATGACCTGAGCTAATTTCTCGGCAAGAAGAAAGACGATTTTTTGTTCAAACTCTGTTGTTATACCTTTCCGGGAAGAGCGGAAGCCCACAACAAGAGATCCTTTTTCTTTCCCGTTTACTTTCAAGGGAGCTTTTACTGAATAGTCCGGCGGTTTTTCTCCGGGATCTGAACTGTGATAGATCCTGTCCCGGTACTGGATGAAAGCCCGGCATGGCGTCCCGGAAGAGAAGGCTTTCGGTATAATATCCCGGGCAGCGTCAGTGAAAAATTCTTCAAGTGAAAGGCTGCTCATTCCCTGCTGTAGAATCTGGTAAAGGCTTCTCAATTCCTTTCCTCTCACATAAAAAAGTTCCTTATCACGTTTTAATTCCAGAGAATGATTTTTTAAATCTCTCATGGATTGCCTTAAGTTCAGATGGACATTAATGCGCGCCAGAAGTTCTTCCTTTGAAAAGGGTTTTGAGATATAGTCGCTGCCGCCTGATTTAAAGCCTTTTGCAAGGCTTTCTTTGTCATCAAGAGCCGTTAGAAAGATGATGGGCACATCGGCAAAAGCTTTATTCCTTTTTAAATGAGCTGCAACCTCGTAACCGTCCATTCCTTCCATTATAATGTCAAGTAAAAAGAGATCCGGCTCCCCTATTCCCCTTTCCAGGTATTTGAGCAGTGTTTCTCCGGTGGAAAAATCATAGACTTCATGGGAAGTATGGCTCTGTAGGATTTGAGTGATGAGTTTCCGGTTCTCTTCCCGGTCATCTAAAACATAAATATTCATTCTCTATTATTTGTCTGAAAGGGCCTGAATTTCAAGGGTCCGGGTAAAAATAAACGAATTGAATTACATTTCCTTTTTCTTTTTCTATTGACAGAATTCCGCTCTTTTGTATAATGTCCCTGTTGCGCCCATAGCTCAACTGGACAGAGCGTTTGGCTACGGACCAAGAGGTTGGGGGTTCGAATCCTCCTGGGCGTATCCTTTATTTGTGAAACTTTAAGTATTCCTTTAAAACATCAAAGTAAGTTTTGGTTTCCCGCGAAGTTATCTCTATCTCTTTTCCTTTTTTGTCCGCCAAAGTTTTCAGGTGAAAAGCCATCTTTTCTCCAACAAAGCGCCCCTTTTGACATTTTTCACAGTAAAAAGAGCCGTTTTCAGGATTAAAGTAGGGACTTTTTTTCGCTCCACAAGAACAAGCTCCTGAGAGATGCAAAGAAAGCCCCATCTCCTGAATAAGGGTAAGAAAATAATATAAAAGCGCCTTATTCCCTTTTTTTTCTTCAACCCCTCTGAGAAGATAATAAAAACTCTGATAAAGAGCCGGCACCGGTTCGTTAAACGGAATATTCCGGCGTGTCAGCTGCACTAAAAACCCGATATCCATAAGAAGCCCTGACGAACTGGCCAAAGAGAAGTGATCCCTTATAAGGTCCGCCTTAAAAAGAGTATAGAGAGTCGTATTTTCCTTTTTATTGTAATAGATTTCGACTTCATTAAGAAACTCTAAGATCCCCAAAAAGGGGCTTTTAGGGCGCAATGCCCCTTTAACTACAAAACTTTGAAGCCCGCCGTTTCGGCTCAAGACATTGAGTATGAGCGAGGTCTCTTTAAAAGGTGTTTTTTTGATAATAAAAGCTTTGTCTGACACCAGCATATCAATGCAGCCACTGCAGCATCAGAGTCGCCAATCCCAAATAGATGACGATTCCCGTTGCGTCATTAGCCGTTGTCACCAACGGTCCTGCAGCAATGGCAGGATCGATATGGAGTCTTTCAAAAATAAAGGGGGCAAAACTCCCGATCAGAGACGCCACAATAATGGCACTGACCATAGAAAGCCCCAATATTACACCGAGAAGAGGCTGTCCATGCCATAAAACAGCAATGGCCGAAACAATAAAACCGACCACGACGCCCATAATAGCGGCGACACTGATTTCGCGTAAAACAGTAGCCTTCAACTTACCGATATTCAGATATCCCACTGCAAGACCCCTGACCACTATCGTGGCTGTCTGCGTCCCGATATTCCCGCCCATAGCCGTAATGACCGGGACAAAACTTGTCAGAATAACGATCTCCTGCAATGTCCGGTTGAAGGCCGAGAGGATCGCGGCCGAAAGCATGCTCCCGAAAAAAGTCGTGATGAGCCAGGGCAAACGGATGCGGGCCACGCGCATAACATTTTTTGTGTAGATTTCATCTTCCGCTGTCCCTACTGTTTTATAAAGGTCTTCCGTATGCTCCTCCCGGATAACATCCATGATATCATCAGCGGTGATAATCCCTAACAGATGCCTTTGATCATCTGTGACAGGGATTGCAAAAAGGTCATATTTTTCAACGATTTTGGCCACAGACTCCTGATCCTCAAGGCAATTGACAAAGATGACATCTTGGGTCATGATCATGCTCATTGTCTCCTCATCAAAAGCCAAAAGCAGGTCGTGGAGAGAACAGACCCCTTTTAATTTACCCTCTCGGTCTAAAACATAGACATACAGAAGGGATTCGATCTCTTCTGTGGTTTTTAACCTCTGTTTGACTTCGCGGACAGTCAGGTGGTCTTTTACGGCAAAATACTCTGTGGTCATGATGCCGCCTGCAGAGTCTTCGGGATAGACGATCAGATGGCTGATCTCTTTTCTGTCCTGAAAAGGAAAATACGTGAGGATGGCATTCCTTTGCTCTTCAGGAAACTCAAGGAGAATATCAGTAACATCATCATCGCTGATATCTTTCAGGATCTCAGCGATCTCCTTTTCCCCGTAGGAGCTTTTCAATATTGAGATCAACACCGGAAGCAGTGTCGGCCCCGCATAAATGAGAAGCTCCCCTTTCATGCCTGTGGGAAAAGCATGATAAAGACCTTCAATCTCCGCCTGCTCCAGCTGGTCGAAGATTTCCGCAATATCTTCAGAACGGAATTTTTGCAGAAGAAGTTCCGCTGTCAGTTCAGGGGCTTCATCCATAAGCATTTTTGATAAAAATTGATTGATCTTATCAGGTGATTCCATCAGGGTCCCGCCACCATGTGCTCCGGAGTTTTACCGCGGAGGACGTCCAATGCTGCCCGGGCAACCATTTCGCTCATGGTCTCTCTGGCTTTGACAGACCCGCTGCCTATATGCGGTAATAAAACCGTCTGAGAAAGCTCTAAAAGCCCCTCTGTGACCTTCGGCTCTGCTTCGTAGACATCCAGGCCGGCTCCCTTGATCAAGCCCGTTTTCAGGGCTTTTAAAAGGTCGTTTTCTTTGATAACCGGCCCGCGCCCGGTGTTGATTAAAAAGGCACTTCTTTTCATTTTTTGAAAAGTCTCCAATGTAAAGAGGTGTTTCGTTTGAGGAGTCAGCGGCAGATGTATGGAAATAACGTCTGATTCTGCCAGTAATGTCTCAAAATCGACATATTTGGCATGAGTGGCGACCTCATCTTCCGGAGCTAGCCGGTTTCGGTTATGATAAAGGATCTTCATATCAAAACCAAAGCATTTTTTGGCGAAGGAGCGTCCGATCCGTCCCATTCCCAAAATGCCCACCGTCTTACCCGCTGTCTCCTCCCCTAAAAGCAATTCCGGTTTCCACATCTCGAAAAGACCTTCCCGAACATAACGGTCCCCTTCTACAATACGCCTCATCACAGAAAGCATAAGGGCAAAGGCGATCTCCGCTGTCGCGTTTGTCAGGACATCAGGGGTATTGGTGACAGTAATACCGCATCGGGCCGCATGTTCGATGTCAATATTATTATAGCCCACGGCATAATTTGCAATGATCTTGACATGCCCTTTCATCACGTCCAAAACCTCTTGATCAATCGTGTCATGCAACATTGTAATAAAAGCAGAATAATTCTGTCCATGCTCCAAGAGCCACTTTCTCGAAACAGGTTTTTCCAGAGGATTGATTTCGACCCGGTACCCTTCACTCAAAAGGTCCAGTCCCTTCCGGGGGATTTTAAAGGTGACATAAGCCTTATCCATGTCTCTTCTCCTTTTCAATGATCTTTTGAATAACAGGCTGTTTGAGTATCCATTGTGACAGCAATTCCTCATATTCAGGTTCTGTCAGCCTCCACTCATCATCTCTCAGTGAAGATTGAGCATAAAGACGGGCCGTATAAGCCGTTAATGCCACAGAAACAGAAACGTTGAAACTTTCGACAAAACCGGCAATGGGAAGATAAAAAATATCATCTGCCATTTCTTTGGCTCGGGGAGAAATGCCGTAAAGCTCTTCTCCGAAAAGAAACGCCGTGGGTTGCGAAAATTTCATCTCATGAAGAGGTGGTTTACCGGGGTCAGGATCAGCCGCCAGAATCCTGTACCCTTTTTGGCGAAGGTCACGGAAACATTCATCAACCATGTCATGCTGATGAATGGTCAGCCACTGATGAGCTCCCCGGGTAATATCCCGATTGACCTGAAAAGAGTTTTTTCCCTCCACGATATGAACATCTTGAAATCCAAAAGCCTCGATGCTCCGCAATCCCGCGCTAATATTATGCATGTCAAAGAGGTTTTCAAAGACAAATGTGAAATAACGGCTTCTTTGACGCGCCACACGGGAAAAACGTCTGTAGCGCCGGGATGTTAAATATTGAAGATAGCGATTAATTTTCACCGAAATATTGTATCACAGGAGATCATCATATTCAACAAAACTCTTATAAAGGCCCTCAGGTGAAGTACTTTTCAGAATCCGCTCCAGACAGTCGCTTTCCGAAAGAATATAGGATATGCGGGAAAGGACGTTGATGTGCTCACAGGGTTTGTCTTTATCAGAAATAAAAAGAAGGATCAGCCGTACAGGCTCTCCGTCCAACGCCTCATACTCCAAAGGCTCTTTGAGAAGGAGCACGGAAAGAGTCGTCTTTCCCCATTGGGGAATCCTGCCGTGAGGGACGGCTATTCCTAAACCGATGCCTGTCGAAAGTTTTTTTTCTCTCTCCCGGACAGCTTGCAGAAGAATCGCGGCATCCTTTTTTCGATACCCGGCTATACGCCGAGATAAATACTCGAAGGCTGCGTTTTTACCTTCTACCCTATCTTTAATGAAGATAAGCTCAGGAACAATCAAATCTTTTATGGAAATCATATCTCTCCTGTTTCTCAACTCTATACTTGAGTATAACAAGAGGAAAATTTCTTTGCAAGATATTATTTATTTTCGACGATTTTGACAGGGTCCCCCGGACGGACAAACCCGCTGACAAGCACGCGGGCAAAGACCCCTTCCAGAGGCATAACGCATTTCCCCGACAGTTTCCGGATTTCACAAGCGTTATGACAATTTTTCCCGATTTGTGTGATCTCCAAAAGGGCCTCTCCGGCTTTCACTACTGTCCCTACCGGATAATGATGGAGAATCAAGCCTTCTGTGGTCAGGTTTTCTGCGTAAGTTCCGCAGGGAAGAGAAGCAGTCTTTTCATGTTTCTCATAACTTTCCCTGGCCAAAAGGCTCACTTGCCGGCTGCTGCCCGCATGCGCATCACCCTGAAGTCCTGATTTTTCAACAAGACATCCCTCGGGACGGGGGTTTTTAGCAATTCCGGCCGCATCGGACGTATTTACAGAGAGGATTTTCATTGTATGACTCCTTGAGAAAAAAAAGGGGCTCACGAAGAGCCCCTTCTATCCGTTTACGCTTTTAAAAGCCGTGCTCGGCTAAATTCTTGTACCGCAGGTACTTCTCCTCCAAATCTTTTCTCAGAAGAGCATTCAGCCTCTTTGATTCCTCCGGGAAGAGTTTTTCCAGAGATTTATAACGGACCTCATTATTAATGAGTTCCCCTACATCTTTTTGCGGCCCCTTATATTCCAAAACGAACGGGTTTTTCCCTTCTTCTTTTAAGAGAGGATTATACCTGTAAAGCGGCCAGTATCCGGTGTCCACAGCCAATTTTTCCTCTTTTTGAGTATGCCCCATATCCAGACCGTGATTGATACAGGGAGCATAGGCGATAACCAACGAAGGACCGTCATATTGTTCAGCTTCGATCAGCGCTTTCATCAATTGGTTCTTGTCGGCACCCATGGCGACAGAGGCCACATAAACATACCCGTAAGTCATGGCCATAAGACCCAGTTCTTTCTTTCTTGTCTTTTTCCCGGAAGCGGCAAATTTGGCGATTGCACCGAACTGTGTGGCCTTGGACGCCTGTCCGCCTGTATTGGAATAGACTTCAGTGTCCAGGACCAGGACATTGACATTTTCTCCTGAAGCCAGAACATGGTCTAATCCGCCATACCCGATATCGTAGGCCCATCCGTCGCCACCGAAGATCCATACTGACTTTTTCGTGAAATAATCCCGCAAAGCATAGATCTGATCCAGAAGATCTGATTCTGTATCTTCCATTTCCAGAGCAGCTTCAAATTGTTCTCCGGCTTCTTTGGATAAGTTTCCGTCTTCTTTCTTTTCCAGCCAATTTTTAGCTGCATCTTTCAATTCTTTGGAAAAGGACTTTTCTTGCAGCAGCTCATCCGTTAAGGCGTCTAACGTCTCCCTTTTCTGGCGAACGGCCAAAGCCATTCCATATCCGTATTCGGCATTATCTTCGAAGAGAGAATTGGCCCATGCAGGACCTTTTCCCTCTTGATTCACAGCATAAGGGCAACTGGGAGCCGATCCGCCGTAAATAGATGAGCAGCCGGTAGCATTAGCGATCATCATCCGCTCTCCAAAAAGCTGGGTGATCAGTTTTACATAAGGTGTCTCGCCGCACCCCGCACAGGCTCCTGAAAACTCAAAGAGAGGCTGCTGATATTGGCTTCCGATGACATTGTCTTTGGGAAGTATATCTTCTTTGGGAGATACAGATAATGCAAATTGATTGTTAGCAGCTTCTTTCTCTGCGATCTCCTCGAAGAAAGTCATCTCCAAAGCCTGAACCGGGCAAATATCGGCACAGTTCCCGCAACCGGTACAATCCATGGGATAAAGCTGAATACGGTACTGATAGTCCTTAAGCGCCGGCATTTTGGGGGTGACCGTATTAAAGTTATCCGGTTTCCCGGCGGTCTCCTCTTTTGTCAGTAACACAGGCCGAATAGCTGCATGAGGGCACACAAAGGAACATTGATTACATTGAATACATTTTTCGGCAATCCAATGAGGCATCTTTATGGCAATTCCCCTTTTTTCAAATCGGGTGGTCGCTGTGGGGAAAGATCCGTCCGGCGTAAAGGCACTGACAGGAAGGTCATCCCCTTTTTGAGCCAACATGGGCTTCATGACACCCTCAACGAAATCCATCTCCTCTTCACTGGCGTATTCTTCAGAGACCGTCACATGATCAAGATGCGTTTCTTCAGCTTCTGTCCATTTTTTGGGATAATTGACTTTGGAAAGCGATTCCGCAGCTTTATCCACGGCATTATTATTCATTTCAACGATTTTCATCCCCTTCTTGCCGTAACTCTTCTTAATGGCTTCTTTAAGGAATTTTACGGATTTTTCAAAGGGAATGACATTCGCCAATTTAAAAAATACGGTTTGCATGATCATATTGATCCGCTGCCCCAATCCTACTTCATCGGCGATTCTGACGGCATCGATGATGTAGAACTGGGCCTTCTTAGAAGCGATGGAACGCTTCAAGGAAGCCGGCAATTTATTCTCCAGTTCTTTTTCATTCCATGTTGTGTTCAGGACAAATATTCCGCCTTCTTTCAGCCCGTCCAATAAATCATACTGATAGACATAAGATTGATTATGGCAAGCAATATAATCCGCTGTCCGCACCAGATAAGTCGATTTAATCGGCTTCTTTCCGAATCTCAAATGAGAAACGGTCAATCCGCCGGACTTCTTGGAATCATAGGCGAAATAACCCTGAGCGTAAAGATCGGTGTTGTCTCCGATGATCTTAATAGCGTTTTTATTGGCCCCGACTGTGCCGTCTGAGCCTAAACCCCAGAATTTACACTGCACTGTTCCCTGTGGGGCCGTATCGACATCTTTTTCCACAGAAAGAGATGTCCCTGTCACATCATCTTTTATTCCCACTGTGAAATAGTTTTTCGGGCTTTTTGAAAGAAGATTCTCGTAAACAGCCATCACCATACCCGGGGTAAATTCTTTGGAGCTGAGTCCGTAGCGTCCCCCGGTCACAGCGACGTTCTCCCTCTCTTCATACAGAAGTGTGGAAATATCTTTATAGAGGGGTTCCCCTTCTGAACCGGGCTCCTTGGTTCGGTCAAGGACCGCCACACTTTTTACCGTTGCCGGAAGTGATCTCAAAAAAGCCTCCCGGGCAAAGGGACGGTAAAGACGTACTTTGATCAAGCCTACTTTTTCACCCTGAGCCGTGAGGTAGTCGATGACTTCTTCAATCGTCTCGCATCCCGACCCCATGGCTACGATAACACGCTCTGCGTCCGGAGCGCCCACATAGTCAAAGATCTTATAGCGGCGGCCCGTAATGGAATAGAGCTTATCCATCTCTTCCTGAACGATGGCCGGAGTTGCGATATACCAGGGATTAATGGCCTCACGGGCCTGGAAAAAGATATCCGGGTTTTGAGCTGTGCCCTTTAAAACAGGTTTTTCGGGCCGCAAGGCTCTCTCTTTGAACGCATCGATGGCCTCATAATCTACGATTGTTTTGATATCTTCGTAGTCAATCATTTCCACCTTTGAAATCTCATGGGATGTCCTGAAACCGTCAAAAAAGTGGACAAAAGGCAGGCTTGAGCGAATGGCGGAAAGATGCGCTACAACACCCAGATCCATGGCTTCCTGAACAGAATTCGAAGAGAGTAGAGCGACACCGGTCTGACGGACAGCGTAAATATCCGAATGGTCTCCGAAAATGGAAAGGGCATGAGAGGCCACAGAACGGGCTGCCACATGAAAGACTCCCGGAAGCAGCTCTCCGGCGACTTTATAAAGGTTGGGGATCATCAATAAGAGTCCCTGCGATGCAGTAAACGTCGCAGTCAGAGACCCTCCTGTCAATGAACCGTGAACAGCTCCGGATGCTCCGGCTTCTGATTGCAGTTCCGAAACAAGGACGGGCCGTCCGAAAATGTTTTTTTGGCCATTGGCCGCCCATTCATCAGCCAACTCTCCCATTGGAGATGATGGTGTTATAGGATAAATTGCAGCCACTTCTGTCAGGGCACATGCCGCATAGGCTGCCGCTGTATTACCGTCGATGGCTTTCATTACTTTCTTCGCCATAGAATTCCTCCTTTAAAAAACGTCTGACATCATATTAATCATATTCGTTTCCGTTGTCAACCTCATGCGTGTACCATTACACGTATTAACAATTAAAATAGAGATCCACCTCTTTCGGGTGAGTTCTGTTTCTTATTTGAAGGATCTCTTTCTCTTTGAGCTTGATGTAGCTCTCAATGATCTCCATGTTAAAGACCTCTCCGTTCAGCAAAAAGGCGTTATCCCTTTTCAAAGCATCCAAAGCCTCTTCCAGGCTTCCCGGGACATGGGTTATTTTCTTCAGTTTATTTTTGGGCATGGTCTCCAGGTTGCCGTCATAGGGCCCCATCCCCCATTGATCGGGATGAATTTTATTCTCTATCCCGTCCAGACCGGCCATAAGCATGGCGGAAACAGCCAGGTACATATTACATGTCGCATCACCCGGGCGATATTCCATTCTCTTATCCTCTTCCGATGTGAAATTTTTCGGGATACGAATAGCGGCACTTCGGTTTCCCTTTGAATAAACAAGCGCTGTGGGAGCTTCGAATCCGGGAACCAAGCGCTTATAAGAATTTGTGGAAGGGTTCATAAAAGCTGTAATCGCCCTGCCGTGTTTCAGAATCCCCCCTATGTAGTAGAGAGCCGTTTCACTGAGATCAGCATAATTTCCCCTTTTGAAAAAGACATTGTTCCCGTTTTTTTTCATAAACTGATGGAAATGCATTCCCGACCCGGCCCGGTTATAAAGCGGTTTCGGCATAAAGGTCGCCTGAAGGCCGTAATCCTTGGCAACCATTTTTATAATATATTTGATGATCTGCCCCATGTCTCCGACTTGGGTCAAGCCGATCGGCTGCACTTCGATCTCATGCTGACTGGCAGCAGATACTTCATGATGATGATAGCGGATCTTAAACCCGCATTTTTGTATGAGCTGCACCATCTCCTCCCGTGCCGTACAATAAATGTCTGTAGGGGGATGGGCATGATATCCGTCATGATCAGTAATTTTTATTGTCCCCCCGCTGTTCAAAGGCGGCATTCCTTCGAAATGATCCCAATTATTCTCATCAGTTCCCATGTAATACATGGATCCGTTCTCACCGCTTTTGTAGAAAAGAGATGAAATAAGATAGAATTCGAATTCGGGACCCCAAAGGCTTTCATCAGCGATTCCTGTTTTTTCCATATAAGCCTGAGCCCGATATGCGACTCCCCTGGGATCCATATGGAAAAATTCCTTTGTCTCCGCATCAGCTATCCGGCAAAGAAAAGAAAGTGTCGGCGTATCCCAAAAGGGATCCAAAAAGCCTGTTTTAATATCAGGGATAATGACCATGTCTCCTGACTCTACAGACTTCAGTCCTGAAGTCGATGAAGCGTCAAACCCTTCCCCTTCTCTGACAACTTTTTCACTTAACTCCGATGCAGGAAGCGTAAGATGGCGTAATTTGCCGTTCAGGTCAGTGTATTTGAAATCTACGGTCGTAATCCCTTCTTTTTGAATATAGGCTTTGATCTCTTCATAAGACTGAAACATATATGAACTCCTTTCAATTACCATCCCAAAGAATAGCATCTTTGGGGCATTTATCGACGCAGATCCCGCAGGAAACACATTTCCCCGGATCGATTTCATGGATTTCTTTTACTGCTCCGCTGATTGCCTGAACCGGACAGCTTTTGGCACAGAGAGTGCATCCGATACATTTTTCGGAACTGATTACAGGCGGTGTTCTTTTGCCTTCAGCAAAACGGGAGGCCAATCTGTCATGAATTACATGGGTGGGGCACACCTCGGCACATTTTCCGCAGGAGATACATAAACCATAGTCGATAACCGCCAATTGGTCATGGACTTTTATCGCATCCACCGGGCAAATCTTTTCACACTTTTTACATCCGATACAGCCCACTTTACATATTTTCATGACATCGGCGCCTTTGTCTTTTGACGAGCAAAGGACATCCACCTGCTTTGAGGCCGGTTTCAGTTCAATAATATGCTTCGGACAGGCTTCGATGCAAGCCCCGCAGCCGACACACTTCTCTTCATTAACGCGCACGCCCCCCTTTTCCGTCACATCGATGGCATCAAACGGACAAGCTTCAATACAGGAATAATAGCCCAGGCAGCCGTAGATACAATCACTGTCGCCGCCGTGAAGAAGCATAGCGGCATTACAGTCGGCGATCCCCTGATACTCAAACTTATTCTTCATTTCTGAAACAGGCCCGTGGCAATGGACAATGGCCACTTTTTTTTCTGTTTTTCCGGCCTTTTTCCCTAAAATCCCGGCAATAGCCGACGCTGTATCCCCTCCTCCGGGAATACAGCCGTTAATATCGGCCTCGCCTTTGACAACGGCTTCAGCAAAAGCTGCGCATCCGGCATAACCGCAAGCCCCGCAATTTGCCTGGGGCAAGACGGCCTCTACTTTTTCAATCCGCGCATCTTTCTCCACGTAAAAAGCCTTTGAAGCCATCGCCAGGGCCAGACCCAACAGCAACCCCAAAAGACCGAGTACTAGTGCTGCAGTCATAAATGCTCCTTATCCTATCTTCATTCCGGAAAAACCCATAAAAGCCAGCGACATCAAGGAAGCTGTAATAAATGTAATGGGAACCCCTTTAAATGCAGACGGCACATCAGCCAGATCCAGCTTCTCGCGTATTCCCGCCATCATGATCAAAGCCAATGTAAATCCAATCCCCGCGCTCAAACCATTGACTACCGCCCCGATAAAGGAATACTTTTCGGTAATATTCATAATTGTTACGCCTAAAATCGCGCAATTAGTCGTAATCAAGGGCAAAAATATTCCCAAGGCTTTGTAGAGGTCCGGAATGGACTTTTGGAGAAACATCTCAATAAACTGCACAAGAGAGGCGATCACGACAATAAAGACGATTGTCTGAAGATAATCGAGGCCATGTTTGTCCAGTACATACCTTTGAACAAGCCATGTCACAGCTGAAGCAATCGTCATAACAAAAATAACCGCTCCCCCCATTCCTAAAGCCGAATCCAATTTTTTGGAAACACCCATAAAGGGACATATCCCCAAAAATTTCATCAAGACGAAATTGTTGATGAAGATAGCGGAAACCGCAATGATAAAAAGAGACCCGATATTCATTCTCTTCTCCTAACTTCTTTTCTTCTGTTTCAGTTTGTTAATGAGAGCGATGATGATCCCCATAGTCAAAAAGGCTCCGGGAGGCAATATAAAGAGCCCCATGGGCTCATAACCGGGAACCAGGGTCACCCCGAATATTTTGTTCGCTCCCAGAATCTCTCTTAAACTTCCGATCAAAACCAAGGCCAGGGTGAACCCGAGGCCCATTCCTATGGCATCTAAAACAGAATAATAGATATTATTTTTGGATGCAAAAGCTTCCGCGCGCCCCAGAATAATACAGTTGACCACGATGAGGGGTATAAAAAGGCCTAAAGACCGGTTTAAATCCGGGAAATAACCGGCCATGACAAATTGAATGATGGTGACAAAGGTGGCGATCACAACAATAAAAATCGGGATACGCACTTTGCCGGGAACCGCTTTTTTAATAAGTGATATGACGACATTGGATCCCAGAAGGACAAAAAGCGTCGCCATCCCCATGCCCAATCCGTTTTCAGCCGAAGAAGTCACGGCCAACGTAGGACACAGACCCAGAAGCATGACCAAAGTCGGATTCTCTTTAAGCAACCCTTTACTGAACTCTTTCCCGGACCGTTTTGCAACAGGAACAGCCCAGTTTTTCAATTCTCCGCAAAGGGTTCTGAATGCCTTTTTCATTGACATCCTACTCCCCCCCTCTCATTTGCTTCTCTCGAGAAAGCAAGCGATAACCTTTGTTAACAGCCTCTGTGACCGCTTTACTGGTAATGGTCGCCGCTGTAATGGCGGAAATACCGTTAACATCTTCCGGAACACGGCCTTTGACGACTTCGATCGTCCCGGCCTTGAGACTCTCAAATTGACGGGTAAACCAAACGACGGGCTCCCCCTCCTCTTCTCCGATTTCCTGGATACGGGCCCCAAGTCCGGGGGTTTCCTTCTGAGCGATGATCTTTAAACCGATCACCGTTCCGTCTTCCGCCAGACCCGCCATAGCCGTAATAGGAGCAGGATCATATCCGTAAGCATAGATCTTGATGACAATTCCGACTTCTTCTCCTTGGGCGTTTTTCCCGATCCAATATCGGTTTTCAACTGTGTTGTCCAAAAGAGTCGTTTCTTCAAGGCTTTCATCAAGTTCAGCCGTTGAGAAATCAATGGCTTCCGGAAGGACATCCATCCGGGCCGAGGCTTCTTCATTTTTCTGTATCTCGTCTATTTTAGGTTTTGTTTTTTCATAAGCCGTACTTAGGACAAAACCGGCAATAAAGGTCACAGCCAATAAGGCAAAACCGAGTTTGATATAGTCTTTCATGCTTTCACCTCACCAAATGAGACGGGGACTGTGTACCGGTCGATCAGGGGAACAAAAATATTCATCAAAAGAATTGAATAGGATACCCCTTCCGGATATCCTCCCCACATGCGTATGGTAAAGGTCAGAACGCCGCATCCCACAGCAAAAATCCATTTTCCTTTTCGAGTCAGTGGTGACGTTACCATATCTGTAGCCATGAAAAAGGCTCCCAACATAAGCCCTCCCGTAAAAAGATGAAAAAGAGGGTTTCCCGTAAAGATCCCGTCAATACCGCCGAAGGCCCAAGTCAGAAGTGCGACCGTTCCTAAATACCCGGCCGGCACGCGCCAATCGGCCAGCTTCATTATGAGGAGAAAAAGCCCTCCGGCCAAAAGGAAAAGGGCTGTCGTTTCTCCCAGACAACCGCCAATACGTCCGAAAAAAGAGTGAACGATGCTATCTGCAGAAAAAAGCTGCTCTACAGCTTCACGTGCCGGAACGTCCAATTCGGGATCGTTCAATGCCGCACGGGCTGTTTTTAAAGCATTAAGAGGAGTGGCAGAGGTTACAGAGTCTAAAAATTTAGTAACAGCCGGCCCTGAAAAACCCTGTGTAAGAGCCGGGTCCAGTGAGAGGAATCCTCCTGCGGGAGCTTTCCATCCCGATGTCATCGCGACAGGATAGGAGGCCATTAAAAAAGCTCTTCCGGCTAATGCCGGGTTAAAGATGTTATATCCTAAACCGCCGAAAAGCTGTTTTGCGACAATAATGGCGAAAGCGCTACCCAAGGCGACTTTCCATAATGCAATAGACGGCGGAACATTAAAAGCGATAAGCAGTCCCGTTAAAAAGGCGCTTCCGTCATATACAGTGATCTTCTTCTTCATTAAAAGCTGCATCAGGGCTTCTGAGACCACAGCACCTGCAACCGCCGCGAGACTCACCCATACTGTTCTATAACCGAACAGAAAAAAAGTGTGGATATAGGCCGGTAAAAGAGCCACGACCACAAGCCACATCACTTTGGCAACAGATAAGTTGTTTTTAATATGCGGCGATGTTTTTATCAGAAATTTTTCAGCCATTACTTCTTCTCCTCTTTTTTTGCCCTTTCCCGGGCCGAAAGCTTTCTTAAAAACCCTTTCCCCAGGCGCACGTACTGGACAAGGGGGATCTTAGACGGACAGACATAAGCGCAGCTGCCGCATTCGATACAGGAATTAATATTCAGCGCAGCGGCTTCTTCATATCTTTTATTCTTGACCTGGCGAACCAGCTGTGTGGGAATAAGCTGCATGGGACAGATATCCACACAGGCCCCGCAGGAAATGCAGGGAGCTTCCCGGGTTCTGCCGACTTCTCTTTCTGTAAGTGCAAGGATTCCCGAAGTCCCTTTGATCACCGGCAGGCTTTGAGCCGTGTATTGGGCAAAGCCCATCATCGGCCCCCCTGAAATCAGAGAAACCGTCTCCTCCTTTAATCCTCCGACTTCCCGAATCAAGCGTTCGTAAGTATCTCCGATTCTTACGATAAAGTTGGATGGTTCATTGATCCCCTCTCCTGAAACAGTAACAGCACGCTCAATAAGAGGTTTTCCTAAATAAACCGCCTCATAAACAGCAAAAGCCGTCCCAACATTCTGGACAATAATACCCACATCCAGCGGCAACCCCCCCGCGGGCACTTTTCTCTTTGTCAGGGCGTCAATAAGCTGCTTTTCAGCACCCTGTGGATATTTTGTTTTGACTGACACGACTTCAAGCTCGTGATAAGGACGGCAAACCTCACACATTTTCTTAAAAGCATGGGGCTTGTTGTTTTCAATACCGATGATCCCTTTTTCGGCTCCGGTATTTTTCACCATCAGCAGAAGCCCTAAGGCGATACCCTCGCTTTGTTCCTGCATCAGCCGGTCATCACAGGTCAAATAAGGTTCGCATTCGGCTCCGTTCAAAATAATACAGTCGACTTTTTTAAATGAGGGAGGCGCAAGTTTGACATGGGTCGGGAAAGTGGCTCCCCCCAACCCCACAAGCCCCATATCAGCGACGACCTTCAAAAATGTCTCTTTATCACAGTCCCCGGCCGTATAGCGGGGATGCTCATAAAAAATGTCTTCTCCGCTTCTTTCAATGACAAGAGCGGGACCTGTCCCGGAAACGGGATGTGGAAATGACCCTATCCCGACGACTTTGCCGGTAACAGAGGAATGAATCGACGCTGATATCATCCCCGATGCTTCGGCTACAGGCTGTCCCGTCAGGACTTCATCGCCGATTTGGACAATGGCTTTGGCCGGAGCACCGATATGCTGAGACAGCGGTATAATCACTTTGTCCGGCAAAGACAAACGCTTTAATGGTTTTCCCTCCGTTAACGCCTTCCCCTCGGGGGGGTGTATGCCTCCCTTAAAAGTCAACACAGATAACCTCCTTGGTCTCAAATACCCTTTTCAATACCTGTAATTTTTACTTTCATGGAACCTTCCGGGGCCCTGACCAAAACTTTATCACCGATCGCTTTGCCGATAAGGACACGCCCGATGGGCGATTCGTCTGAGATCTTGTTCTTTGAATAGTCAGCGTCATCTGAGCCGACGATGACATAGCTCATCTCCTCTTCTGTGGTCAAATCGATAAGGGTGACCCTTGCCCCGACGACGACGACATCATCTCTGAATTTGCTTTCATCATAGATACGGGCATATTGAAGTCTTTCCTGTAACTCGGAAATCCGTGTTTCAATAAGGCCCTGTTTGTCTTTGGCCGTTGCATATTCGGCATTTTCGCTTAGATCTCCTAAAGCGCGGGCTTCCTGTATTGCTTTTATAATCGCCGGACGTTCGACTTTTTTCAGCCTTTCTAATTCACGGGCCAACTCCTCGTACCTCTCTTTTGAGATATGGACTTCTTTCATGCAGATACATCCTCCTGAACGTTATTGTATTTGTCCCGAAACGGGGTTATTAACCTGCCAAATTATAACCGCTTTAATTCATTCGTCAACAGAAGTCATTTGTCATACAGGAACCGTTTGATTTTCTTTGTCGGTGTCTTTTCAAAGGGCTCCGGCATAAGCTCAATACGGCGGATCTGTGAATAAACCGGCAATACGCTATTGACCTGGCGCCTGTTTTCTTCCATTTTTTCGTTGAAAAACATCTCCACATCCGTCCCGTTGAGTTCCAAAGCGTCCAGCTGATCATAATCAGGACATACAAGTGCCATAAGCGCACCGTCACGCTCCACCACAAGAGATTCCAGAACAAAGGGAAGATTGTTGATCTTATTTTCGACTTCTTCCGGGTAGATATTCTGCCCTGACGGCCCGAGAATCATGTTTTTACTGCGCCCCTTAATATAAAGATAGCCATCCTTGTCCATGAGAGCCAGGTCACCGGTATGCAACCATCCTTCAGAATCTATGGCTTCTTCTGTCGCCTTCTTATTCCGGTAATACCCGGACATCACATTGTCCCCTTTGACCAAAATCTCGCCGGGAACACTTTCAGGTTGAGAAGATTTTACTTTCACAGTGCAATAATCCATGGACTTTCCCACAGACCCGTGGGGATGTTTATTCCAGGGAGCGTAGGAGATAAGAGGCCCGCATTCGGTCATCCCGTAACCGACACTGAGGGGAAATTTCAACTTTTTAAAAAAACGCTCGACTTCAGGATTAAGTGGTGCTCCGCCTACGATGACTTCCAAAAAAGCTCCTCCGAACGATTCAGATATTGATTTTTTGATCTTTTTAAGGACCAATCCCCGCGTCCCCGGAAATGCATACAACGTTTTGGCAAGGCCCTTACTCAAAGCCGGCTGGATTCTTTTCCGGTATATCTTTTCCACGATCAAAGGCACCATATTGATCAAGCGGGGTTTGATTTCGTCAAACGCTTTGAGAAGAACTTTCGGTGTGGGCATGACAGAAAGAAAGGTGATATGACATCCCCTTGAAAGAGGAAAAAGCAGATCGATGGTGCAACCGTAGGCGTGGGCTAAAGGAAGAAAGGAAATGATCTTATTTCCGGGTTCTAACGGCATGTTTTCTCTCGAATACCTGACATTGACCATCAGGCTGCGGTAAGGGATCATCACCCCTTTTGAAATCCCTGATGTGCCGGAAGTGTAAACGATAGCTGCGCAATCATCGGGGTCTATCTCCTGCCAGGGAAGGATAAAGTCGTTCGGGGTGAACTGCTCCGCCTTTGCCCTGAATGTCTCCCGAAAGCTGTTATAACCCTTTTCTCCCTCGCTCATTCTGTTCATCAACACATTGAAGTCTTCTAAAGAGAAAACGGCTTTAAGGTTTTTTGTGGAGCTTTCGTCGATCTTGTCAAAAGAGGCTTCCGGGATAAAGAGCAGAATCGATTCCGAATGATTGATAATATGCTGAATATCCTCCGGATGAAAATCGGGAAGAATCGGGACAATGACAGCCCCATAGGTCACTGCAGAAAGGTAAACATAAGCCCAATGAATTGAATTTCTCCCTAAAAGGGCGATTTTATCTCCTTTTTTGATCTTGTACTTCTTGAACAAAGCATGAAAAAGCATGATTTCACGGCCCAAATCGCTGTAACAGACACTTTCACCCTCATAATCGGAAAAGACTTTGAGATCCCAGTACGTCCTGATCCCCTCTTCATATTCACGTATTAAATTTTCCATAGGCTCTCCCTTCCCTGTCAATCATTTTACCGTAAAACCATATTATCTCAATATATTTTTTATCTGACACGACGTTTGAAATTTTCGGTTGACAAGGAGAAGGGCATCCAGTAATATAGCCCTGCCTGACGGCGGGGTGTGGCGCAGCCCGGTAGCGCACCTGCCTTGGGAGCAGGTGGTCGGAGGTTCAAATCCTCTCACCCCGATGAATTCCCGGAGCATATGCGTCCGTAGCTCAGCCGGATAGAGCACCAGACTTCTAATCTGGGGGTCACAGGTTCGAATCCTGTCGGACGTGCTATTTTTCAGGCTTTTTTTTACCATACGGTGGGTGTAGCTCAGTCGGTAGAGCAACGGATTGTGGCTCCGTTGGTCGTGGGTTCAAATCCCATCATCCACCCTGGCCCCATAGCTCAGTTGGTAGAGCAGCTGACTCTTAATCAGCGGGTCGTAGGTTCGAGTCCTACTGGGGTCATAAAAAAAGGCGCTTAAAGCGCCTTTTTTTATTACTTCTGAAGCTCCTGGCCTGCGGCGGGGTCTGTCGCCAATCCGGCGATCATGCTTTTCAAATATTCGATTTTGACGCCGTCTGCGATTCTCAAGACGACCTTATCTTCTTCGATTTTGACAATGGTCCCGTATATACCTGCATTGGTCAAGACTTTATCCCCGGGATTCAACTGGCCGAGCATCTCCTGATGCTTTTTTCTCTGTTTCTTCTGGGGCAGGATCAAGATCAGATAGAATACAAGAAAAAAGGCCAAAATGGGCAAGAGGCCCATCAGGGGGTTCGAATTTGCCGGAGCAGCCTGCGCCGCTAACATTCCTGTCATTAAAACATTCATTTTTTTTCCTCCTTGGTTTTTTGATAAACTGTTATATGAATCGTTCCATCTTCATACCCTTTCAGCTCTCCGAGAAAACCTTTGACTGTTTCTCTCAAAAGTTTCCGGACAAAAGGCATCAGGGCAAGTGTTTTACCGTTTATGGAAACATCAACGTCTTTTTCCTCCTTCTGCACAGGGCAGAAACAGGAGGGATTCTTCATCATTTCTGCATAAAGGGTGACACAATCTTTGCCGCATAATCCGCAATCCAACCCTGCCGGGAACGGCGGAAGAACATCAATCAGAGTCCAGAGGTTTTCAACTGTCTCCTCTCTGAGTCCTGAAAACAGAGGTAATTTTCGAGAAGGGATAATAGAGGATCTTTTTTCAGCCAAGATGAAATATCCCAGGATATTTTCCTTCTCCATGACCTCATCATTCTCTTTCATACACCAAATACACGGCAGCGGAAGGCTTTTGAACCCTTCCACAAAAAGAAGGTCATATTGAAAACCGCTTTGCCGTATCAGATCCATAAATCCGGCTTGCGGTTTCAGAACATCCACAAGGCCTTCCTGTCTGAGAAAGACTTCACGGGCCCCTGCTTTCAGAAACCGTTCACCGTCGTTTTTGCCTGATAAAGCCAGCTCCCCGTGTATATTTTTTATGACCGCGCAACGCAGCCCCTTTTTGACAGCCTTAAGGATGAGTTCTTCGCATAAAGCCGTTTTGCCGCTTTTTTTGAACCCGGCAAGCTGTAAGACCTTCATCTTACTCCAAAGAAGCGATCATTTCTATTTCTACGCGGGCGCCTAAAGGAAGGGCCGCCACTTGGTAAGCGCTTCGCGCCGGTGGATTTTCCTTGAAAAACCCGGCATAGACTTCGTTAAAGGCTGCAAAATCTTTAATATCGGCCAAAAATACCGTCACTTTGACCGCTTTATCCAAAGATGTTCCTGCTTCTTCTAAGATGGCTTGAGCATTTTTCAATGCTTGCCGCGCTTCCTCCTGAATGCCCCCTTCAACGAATTTGCCTGTTTCGGGGTCCATGGGGAGCTGGCCTGATGTGAAAACAAAACCTCCGCTTACTACAGCTTGACTGTAAGGGCCTACAGCCCCCGGGGCTTTTTTCGTTGCAATGATTTTTCTCATTTCTCCTCCTTTTTTTTCAAACGTTTACTCCTGTAGCGTTCTGTTTCGCTGTAAAGACATCCGCAATAGGATTGGCGGTACATCTTTCTTCTCTTCGACTCTTCTATTCCATAAGACCATCCTGACCGAAAATCTTCATAGAGGAAATGCGTTTTATATTGTTTTGCCGCGGCTTCTCCCTGCTGTCTTATTGCTTCATGGTTTTGAAATTTACTGTATAGCAATGTCGTCGAAAAACAATCAAAGCGCCCTTTTTTCGCTACAGCGGCAGTCTTTTCCAGCCGCTGCGCGTAACACAGGGAACAGCGCATCCCTTCACGAAAAACCACCCTCCGGAAAAATTCTTCCATGGGGTATTCCTCTAAATCGATGAGTTCCACACCCTCTTCCCGGCAGAAACGGACCACTTCTTCCCGTCTCTTTTCATGCTCTGTAAAGGGATGGATATTGGGGTTATACCATAAGCCGTAGACTCTATACCCGCTTTCCCGAAGCGTTTTCAGTGGAGAAAGGGCGCAAGGCGCACAGCAAATATGAAGCAAAACTTTTTTTTCACCCTTCATCAGAAAACAGATCCTTTTTTTTCTCTTTATTCAGCGCCTCATATGCCCGTGAAGTAGCACAGCGGCCGCGAGGTGTGCGTTGCAGAAAATTCGATCGCAGCAAAAACGGCTCATAAAGGTCTTCAATGGTCTCTCTCTCTTCTCCCAGCATCACCGCTAACGTATCTAATCCCACAGGCCCTCCGTCGAAACGGTCGATGAGGGCCGTTAAAATTTCTCTGTCCATTTTTTCCAATCCGTAATGGTCGATGTGAAGCATACGAAAGGACTCTTCCAATATGGCTTTGTCAATGATCCCATCATTCCGGACCTCAGCAAAATCCCGGACTCTCTTCAAAAGCCTGTTCGCCACACGTGGGGTGTAACGGGAACGTTTTGCGATTTCAACGGCAGGTTTTTCATCAATAGCGACTTGAAGAATCCGGGCCGAACGGCGGATAATAGTCGTTATTTCGCCGATGTCATAAAACTCCAGCCTTTCGATAACACCGAAACGATCCCGCAGAGGAGAAGTCAATAGTCCGGCCCTGGTCGTAGCCCCCACCAAGGTAAAGGGCTGAAGGGGAATACGAATATTACGCGCGCCGGGCCCTTTCCCGATAATGATGTCCAATTCAAAGTCTTCCATGGCCGAATAAAGGATCTCTTCAACGCTGCGGTTCAAACGATGGATCTCATCAATAAAGAGAATATCATGAGCTTCCAGGTTTGTCAGAATAGCCGCCAGATCACCCGGCTTGGTTAAAACAGGGCCGGAAGAGATCTTGATATTGACCCCCATCTCATGGGCCATGATAAAAGCCAATGTCGTCTTTCCCAATCCGGGCGGTCCGTAGAAGAGGGTATGGTCGATAGGCTCCTGGCGCTGATTTGCCGCCTGTATATATACTTGCAGTTTTTCTCTTAATTCTTTTTGGCCTATAAACTCTTCCAGTTTTTGAGGCCGCAAAGTCAACTCGACATCCTGCTCCTCTTCCTGAGGGCGCGGGTCGGTGTAGCGCTCTTCCATATTTTAACCCTTTCCCATATAACGCAAAGCCAATCGTATCAGGTCTTCTGTGTTTAGATCTTCTTTTACCCCTTTTTGAACCTCCGCAAGAGCTTCCCTGATCTGATGAAGCGGAAATTGCAGGCTTCGAAGAGCATCCAGCGCCTCAGCCATAGAAGCTTCCTTTTTACGCGCTTCAGGCTCATTTTCAGCCGGGGCATACGTTTTCACTTTATCCCGAAGCTCCAGAATCACGCGTTCAGCGGTCTTTTTACCGATTCCGGAAAGGGATGAAAGCCAGGCCAAGTCTTCCCGTACAATAGCCTTCGTTATCTCCTGAAAAGGTGCCTGATCCATGATCTTTAACGCTCCGCGGGGGCCGATCCCGGAAACCCCGATCAATGTCACAAAAAAATCCCTGGCGTCTTCTTCCAGAAAACCGAAAAGAGAAGATTCATCTTCCCTCAAATGTGAGTAGACATAGACGAACACAGGCTCTCCCGTATCGGGAAGCCCATTCATAGACGGACCCGCCATGAAAACTTTATAACCGACTCCGGAAACATCGACGACGATGCCGTCTTCCTTTTTTTCCCATAGAAAACCGTTAAGAAATGTAATCATCGATACCTCAATGTCGTCTGTTTGTTCATATGGCAGATAGCAGCAGCCACAGCATCATAGGCGTCAAAGAGATGCTCTTTTTCTTTGACACCTGTAAGCAAGGCCACCATGCGGGAGACCTGCTCTTTTTGTGCGGTCCCTGTCCCGACTAAAGCCATTTTAATCTCCTTTGGCGAATATCCGAAAACGGGGATCTGATGCCGGGCAAAGGCCAGAAGCACCCCTCCGCGGACCTGCCCGACAGCAAGAGCCGAACGGGCATTTTTTGCAAAAAAGAGTTCTTCAACAGCCGCCTCTTCAGGCGCGTATAATTCGCAGAGACGTGACACTTCATTATAAACGCAGAGAATCTTCTCTTCATCCTTTAATGTCTTCTCCGGTTTGATCACGCCGAATTGATGGACACGAAAACGGGATCCGCTTTTTTCCACCAGGGCAAATCCCGTATTGTTTACACCGGGATCGATGCCGAAAACAAGCATTATTCCTCGGCCAGTTTTTCCATTACGGCATCATCAATATCAAAATTGGCAAAAACATTCTGAACATCGTCATTATCTTCCAACATATCCATCATCTTTAATACCTTTTTGGCTCCGTTTTCATCCAGTGAAACAGAATTTTTGGGAAGCATGGTCAGTTGAGAATCTTCGATGGCGACCCCTTGCCCTTCCAAAGCTTTTAAAGCCTCTGCAAAGGCTGCCGGATCACAAAAGAGTTCAAAGTTTTCCCCTGCATCTTGAATATCATCAATACCGGCTTCAATAGCCATCTCGGTCAAGCGGTCTTCACTTATCCCCTCTTTAGAGATGACAATCAAGCCTTTTTTATCAAACATCCACGCCACAGAACCGTTTTCGCCCAGATTTCCCCCGGCTTTGGAAAGAATATATCTCATCTCGGCGACAGTTCTGTTTTTATTGTCCGTCATTGCTTCAATAAAGACCGCGACTCCTTCAGGCCCGTAACCTTCATAGATGACTTCTTCATAGACGACCCCGGGCAGCTCCCCTGTCCCCTTTTGAATGGCGCGCTCGATATTGTCTTTTGGCATGTTGCTGGCTTTCGCCTTATCAACAGCCAGACGCAAACGGGGATTACTGTCCATATCCCCTCCGCCTAAACGGGCCGCCACTGTAATCTCTTTGATTATTTTTGTAAATATTTTTCCGCGGGCGGCGTCGGCTTTTCCCTTTTTATGTTTGATCGTACTCCATTTATTGTGCCCTGACATGCGAAACCTCCTCCGGTTGTTTTTTATATGAATATACCATAATTGCCGTCTATTGCAAATCATTTTACTCGACACGCCCTTGACAGTGCACAAGCGAAACAGTAGGATGATCTCATTATGATTTTTGAAGGAGCTCTTTTTTCTGCACCCATGGCGTCGGTTACTGATACCCTGTTCCGAAATATCTGTGAGCATTATGGAGGCGCCGATATCTATTTTACTGAAATGATCAGCGCCCCGGCGCTTCTTCAACAGGGCCCTCTGGAAGCTTATTATTGCGATTTTTCTCCCTGCCCTGAAAAAACAGTGGCTCAATTAGTAGGCGGAAGAAGCGCAGATCTGATCAGGGCTGCAGCACATCTCTGTTCCTGCTATCCGGAATTGGGCGGAATCGATATTAATATGGGATGTTCAGCACCTCTTATCCGTAAAAAAAAGGCGGGTATTGCATGGATGAGCCGTTATGAAGAGCTCCCGGCCCTTCTCGGACAATTAAGAGATGTAACGGCGGGGAAAAGCCTGTCTGTAAAATTCCGCATCGGCCTCTCCGATGATGAAAAAGCGTTCTTCCGTTTTTTAGAGATCTTAGCCTCTGCAAAAATCGACTTTGTCACATTTCACGGGCGGACTCAAAAAGATAAATTCAGAAAAAACGTCCGTTGGGACTATTTCGACAAGGCCCGGGAATATCTCCCTTTCCCTGTCATCGCTAACGGTGATATTGATTCCCTGTGGCGTTATCGGGCGCTCCTGCGTGACCACAATCCCTACGGAGTCATGATCGGCCGCGCAGCAGCCCGGGCTCCATGGCTTTTCCCTCTGCTGTCTCAAGTGTCCCGAAAAAACCCTTCGGACAATTTGATCTCCGCCCCTGTTGACTTTGAGGCTTATGTCCGTCTTTTTACCCGGCATCTGGACGAAAACGTCCCCTTATCCCTACAAAAAAACCGTATTATCCGTTTCACGCTTTATTTATCCCAAAACCTTTTCTGGGGACATCATCTTCTGACAGCCGTTTCTCAAGCGCCGACACCTCAGGAAGCCGTCAGCCTTTTACATGGTTATTTTGAAAAACATCCTGAAGAAAAAAGAAAAAAATGGTCTTTCTGAAAAATATTAAAGCCGGGGAGGATCTCCCCGGCTTTATAGGATCAGAAAGCTTCTTTTATAATGGACATCGCTTTGTCGATGTCCTCCTGTGTGACATCAAGGAAAGGACGGAACCGTATTGACTTCTGCCCGCATGGCAAGGCAATAAGGCCTTTATTGTAAAGACTTTCTCTGAAAGAATCCCTTTGCTCTGTCGATGCCAGATCAAAGGCGATCATCAACCCTTTGCCGCGGATATTGGAGATCTTGCCGTTCAGTTCCCTCAGGGCATTCATAAGATATTCTCCCATATCATGCGCATTTTGAACCAGATTGTCTTCTTTGATGATCTCAAGATAACGCCTTGACCTTGCCATATCGGTCAGGTTGCCTCCCCAGGTCGAATTGATCCGTGAAGCTTCATGGAAAACGTTGTTTTTCACCGCATCGATTCTGGGCCCGGCGAAAATACCGCAAACCTGCATCTTCTTCCCGAAACTGATAATATCGGGCTGAATATCATAATGCTCGCTGGCCCACATTTTCCCGGTGATACCCATTCCTGATTGGACTTCATCCAAAATATAGAGAATATCATAATCATGGCAGATCTTCTGTAAAGCCTGCATAAACTCGGGGCGGAAATGATTGTCTCCGCCTTCTCCCTGAATAGGTTCGATGAGAATAGCTGCATATTCATCGGCATCGTTTTTGACCAGGTCCATAATCATCGAGAGCACTTTTTCTTCGCTCTTTTTGACTTCATCAAGGTTTTCATCCAAAGGAAAGATGACCTTGGGATTGGGAATGCGGGGCCAATCAAATTTGGGGAAATACTTTGTTTTTCTCTGATCGAAAGTATTGGTTACCGACAGGGTATATCCTGTTCGTCCATGGAAGGCCTGTTCAAAATGAATAATTTTTAAACCTTTTTCCATTTTATGGCCTTTTTCAAAATTTTTACGGACTTTCCAGTCAAAAGCGGCCTTCATGGCATTCTCAACAGCCAAAGCCCCTCCGGAAACAAAAAACTGATATTTCATATAAGAAGGCTTAGCAATGGATGCTACGGCCTGTGTAAAAGCTGCCATCTCGGTGGTATAAATATCACTGTTAGAAGGATTGGATATGGCGATCCTTTTAATATAATCCAAAAATTGAGGATCTGTCATTTTGGGATGATTATGTCCCAATGGCTGAGAGGCAAAAAAGGAGAAAAAGTCCAAATAGGATTTCTCATATTTCGCGTCGTAGATATAGCTCCCCCGGCTTTTTTCAATATCGTAGACCATATCAAACCCGTCAGCCAACATATGCTCTCCGATGATCTTGTGAACATCTTTCGGTAAAATTCGATTCATTTTTTCATCCTCCTTTTTAATTCTCATAACCGGATTCTAAGGGTTTTAAAAAAAGTGTCAAGGGAAAGCGGCTTTATTTCCATTCTTTCAGAAAGGCAAGGACCAACTGGACGACCTTGGCCATATCATCCAATAAAATCCACTCACGCACACTATGGACATCTGTCATCCCGATACTGAGAACAACACTTTCTAATCCCTTATTATTGAATATATTAGCGTCACTTCCCCCTTTGCAACGGACAAGTTTTTGTGGGCGCCCGATTTTTTCGCCGGCTTTCTGTAAAGCTTTGATCAAAGGGATCTCTTTTCGGTTCTCATAAGGTTTATACTTTTCTCTGACATCAAAGCGGATCTTCAACCCCGGGTATTCCGCCTCTGTCTTTTGGGCGGCTGTGCGCAGCTCTTCAACGGCTTTTTTCATTTTTTCTTCTCTGAAAGACCGTAACTCCGCCGAAAGCCTTGTTTCTTCAGGAACGATATTGACGGCTTCGCCGCCGCTTATCCTCCCGATATTTAAAACCGTTTCACTGTCGAGGGTTCCCGTTTTGATTTTTTGAAGAAAGGAAGCAGCAGCCATAACCGAATTGATCCCTTCATCGATGGCCCATCCGGCATGGGCCGCTTTCCCTTTAAATGTCAGCTGAATATCCAACGAGCCCACAGCAGCATAACCGATAAGGTCCATACCGCTCATATCCAACACTAAAGCCTGTCCGGATCTGAAACGTCCGAGATCCATCAGTGCTGCGCCCTCAAGTCCGGTCTCTTCAGCGACGGAAAAGGCTATTTCGATCGGAGGGTGAGAGCATTTCATCTCTTTGACCCGTCGAAGGACTTCAAAGATAACGGCAATAGCGGCTTTATCATCGGCCCCTAAAACAAAGCGTCCGTCTCCTGTGATCTTACCGTTTTCCAGATGCGCTTCAAATGCCCCGGCCGGAGTTACTGTATCTGTGTGAGCCGAAAGCAGTATGGGTTTCCGAACCGGGTCGCCGGGAAAATAGGCGTAAATATTGCCGGCATTGGACTGTAGAGAAGCTCCCTCTTCCGGATCATACTCGACGCGTGCCCCAAGGCCTTTCAGCCGTTCTACAAGATAAGCATTGATCTCTTTTTCATGATAAGTGGGTGACGGGATGCGAGCCATCTCGGCAAAATCACGGAAAAGACGCTCTTTTATCATTTCAGCAAAGCCCCGATCTTATCCAGCCCTTCTTCTATGATATCCATGGATGTCGCATAGGACAGGCGTAAAAAACCTTCGGCGCCGAAAGCTGTGCCGCTGACACCGGCTACACTGGATTTTTCAAGAAGGAACTCTACAAACTCGTCGGCATTACGCATCCCCAATTTTTCAAAAGCTTCGGTGACTTCAGGAAAAACATAAAAAGCTCCGTTTGGCTTTCGGCAATGAATTCCCGGCATAGCATTCAATCGCTCTACCATATAATCCCGACGCTGAGAAAAGGCAAGGCGCATTGTTTCGATATCGCTGCCGTCTCCCTGAATAGCGGCCAAAGAAGCATATTGAGCGATTGAGTTAGGGCATGATGTGATCTGTCCCTGAAGCATGGCCATTTTTTTGATGATCCATTCGGGCCCTGCCACATAGCCGATACGCCACCCTGTCATGGCATAGGCCTTAGAGACGCCGTTGACTAAAATCGTCTTTTCAGGAAGATACTTGGCTATGGAATAATGATGTTTATTGTCATAAATAAGTTTTTCATAGATCTCGTCTGAAATGACCCATATACTCCGCTCACGGCAGAATTTTGCCAATTCTTTGATAAACTTCTTGGTGTAAACAGCCCCGGTCGGATTGTTAGGCGTATTTAACAAAATCATCCTTGTCTTCGCCGTCACAGCCGCTTCTACGTCTTCCATCTGAGGTTCAAAATTATGTTCAGCATGACAGGGGACAATGACAGACTTGGCTTCGGCTGTTTTGATCTGTTCTGTGTAAGAAACCCAATAAGGAGAGAAGATGATCGCTTCGTCATCGGGATTCAAAAGCGTAAAAACAGCATTCCACAAAGCATGTTTTGCCCCTGCGGAGATCAAAATGTTTTTACGGGTATACCCTCTCAGCCCATTGTCTCTTTCCAGTTTTTTGATAATGGCATCTTTTAACTCAGAAATGCCGGATGCCGTTGTATAACGGGTCTTCCCGTTATTCAAGGCTTCAATGGCTGCATTTTTGATGTACTCAGGGGTGTCAAAGTCCGGCTCTCCCGCTCCGAAAGAAAGGACTTTAACGCCCATGGCTTTAAGTTCGTTGACCCGTTGTGTAACTTTTAGAGTCGGCGATTCAGCTAAGGATCCGACAATTTCAGAAAACGGCATAATAGATCATCTCCTCAATGACTGTTCAGCAAAGCCAAACAGACAGTATTCACAATATCATCCACACTGCATCCCCGGGACAAATCATTAAACGGCCGTTTCAACCCTTGGATGACAGGTCCCACGGCCTCGGCCCCGGCTAATCTCTGCACCAGTTTGTATCCGATGTTACCTGCTTCAAGTGACGGAAAAATCAAACAGTTGGCCCGGCCCGCCACAGGAGAATCCGGTGCTTTTTTCTTCCCCACAAAATCCACTAAAGCGGCATCAGCTTGTAATTCCCCGTCATACAAAAAGGAAACACCTCTCTTTTTAAGAAGACTGACAGCTTCAATAACCTTATCGGCTCTTTCATGAGAAGCACTTCCCTTGGTCGAAAAACTAAGTAAAGCGACTTTGGGTTCAACCCCCAAAAGGTTTTTTGTGGTTTCAGCAGAAGCGGCGGCAATATCGGCCAGCTGCTCTGCTGTGGGATCAGGGACTACGGCGCAATCTCCGAATACTAAAAGCCCGTTCTCACCATACACAGCATCCTTCATGGCCATGATAAAAACCGATGATACTGTTTTCATGCCCGGTTTCAGTCCGACACCCAGAATGGCCGCACGCAGCACATCTCCTGTTGTGTGACCGGCCCCGGCCACGGCTGCGTCCACATCACCCTCATTCAGAAGTAACGCTGCATAATACAAGGGGTCTTCAATAATTTTACAAGCCTCATCAAAGGTCATCCCCTTATGTTTTCTTTTTTCGTAAAAGACTTGCCCTAAATGTTCTCTTTTCTCATGGATGAACGGGTCGACGATCAGGATCCTTCCTTGATCAAGAGTTTCCTTTTTTATATGGGATACGATTTTTTTTTCACTGCCGATAAGGACGACTTTCTCTGCAAGCTTTTCGTCAGCGATGATTTGGGCGGCTTTCAGTGTCCTTATGTCCTCTGTCTCAGGTAAACAGATACGTCCCTTGACAGCGGCCGCGTCACGACGGATTCTTTTGATAAATTCCATTCTGATTTCCTTAATCCAAAAGGTGGACACAGAGTCCGCTTCGTAATTTCGGTTCAAACCATGTCGATTTGGGGGGCATGACTTTCCCGGCATCGGCGACATCCATAAGCTGATTGATCGATGTGGGATAAAGGGCAAAGGCTAAGACATAATCCCCGCTTTTAACACATTTTTCAAGCTCTTTCATGCCTCTTATACCCCCGACAAAGTCAATGCGGTCATCCTTGCGGGGATCCCCGATCCCAAGCACAGGAGAAAGCAGATTGTTTTGCAATATTGCCACGTCAAGGGAGGCAATAGGGTCATCGGCATCAAAAGTCCCCTTTTTCGCCTGAAGTGAATACCATTCGCCTTTAAAAAACATCGAAAACTCATGACAAACTGAAGGCTTGGCCGCCTCACCTGTCTCTTCTTTTTTCTTTACAGTAAAGAACTGATCAACAGCAGACATAAAAGTCTCCGGACTCAGTCCATTGAGATCTTTTAATACCCTATTATAGTCCATGATATACATCTGATCATGAGGAAAGATGACAGAAAGAAAGAAATTGTATTCTTCCTCTCCCGTATGTCCTGAATTTTCATCCTTTTTCATTTTTCTGACCCGTGTGGCCGCTGCAGAGCGGTGATGGCCGTCAGCTACATAGAGAACGGGGATCTGATCAAATTCATTTTGAATCTTTTTAATGGCGTCTTGATCGTCCACGGCCCAAAAGGTATGAATGACATCAATGCTGTCATGAGAAGTGAAACGGTAAACCGACGCATTGTGCTCCATATACGCGGCGATGAAGCTGTCCAGCGATTCGCGGGCTTGATATGTCAAAAAAACCGGCCCTGTATTGGCATTCAGGGCATAGACATGGCGTGTCCTGTCATCTTCTTTATCCTGGCGGGTAAACTCATGCTTCTTGATAATATCATTTTCATAATCATCGACTGAAGCAGCGGCGACCAGCCCGGTTTGGACATGTTCCCCCATCTGCTGTTTGTAAATGTAATAGCACGGAGCCGAATCCTGAATCATCCATTCCTTTTCCATAAAGGCCTTCAGGTTGGCGGCTGCTTTGGCATAGACGGCATCATCATAAAGATGAATATCTTCCGGGAGGTCGACCTCAGGCTTTGTGATATGTAAAAATGAATATTCATTTCCCTTCACCATCTCCCTTGCTTCTTTGGAATTCAAAACATCATAAGGGGGAGATGCAATCCTTTCAACGAGATGCTTCTGGGGGCGAACCCCTTTAAAGGGCCTGACATTTGCCATAAGTACTCCTTTCATCTATAAAATAAACACCATAACATCGTCTAATGCGATGATATCCATAAGCTTACTTCTGTCAACGAAATTGATATTATTTCAGTGAAAAGTCACGTTTTTCTCTTATCTTTGACTTTAGTCTTGTGCTGAATAAAACGAAGAAGAATAAAAATGATCAAAGAAATATAAATCATAATAACAGAAATAGGTTTTGAATACTGCAGGCCAAAAGAGGTAAACCGCTCATAGATCATTACCGGAGCAGTCATCGGATGATAGGCCAAAATGACAACAGCGCCGAATTCGCTCAACCCCCGGGCCCACATCATGATCATCCCGGATAGAATATCGGAAAAGGCACAGGGCAAAACGACCTTCCAAAAGGATTGGAACCGTGATGCTCCCAGATTCCGGGCGACATATTCTAAATGGACATCGACTTTTTTGAATCCTTCTTTTGCGCTATTCACAAGATAAGAAAAACTGACAAAAAACATCCCCAGGATCACTCCGAAAACGGTGTCGACAAATTCGATTCCGAAAACAGCAAACATCTTACCAAACAAAAAACGGCTGCCGTAAATGCTCAGTAATGCGATCCCTGCCGCTGAATGGGGGAACATCACCGGGATATCCACAATGGCTTCGATAACCCCTTTTCCCCAGAACTCATGCCGTGCAAGAAGATAAGCCGTCGGGATCCCCAAAAGGAGGCCGAAAAGAGTCGCATATAGAGAGGCTTCCAAAGTAAAAAAAATAGACCTGACGATCTCTTTGTCTTGAAACACGTAGCTGATCAGTTCCGGAGAAAGAGAAACAAGCATATTGATGACAGGGGCAGCCACAAGAATAAGCAAAAGGACAAAAAGGATCTTGAAAATAGTGTTGAAAAATGAACTTTTCACAAACCGTATACTCCTACAGCATTTGATTTGAAAATCAAATAAACCGTTTGCCCCGGCTCCAGAGCCATTTGACGAAAAGAACGCTGTGTTAAAAGGGAAACAAGTGAAATCCCCGCATCAACATGTACTTTGACTCCCATGTTATGATGGATCACAGACCGGACATCTCCCTTGAGGCAATTCCGGGCACTTGTCTCCTGCATGGGTTTCAGGCTGAGAATAATGTCTTCCGGGGGAATATGGACAAGATACTCTTTTTTCGCCTCTAATCCCTCTTTATATAGACAAAAGTCTCCTTTACAAAGAAGGGAACGGCTCTTCTTATAGATCATACGAAAAAGGTTTTCTTTTCGGATAAGCTTTCCGATCTCAACGGAGGCCGGCCGGTTCACGACCTCTTCAACCGGCCCTATTTGCCGGAGTTCTCCATTCATCATCACGCCGATCTTATCAGAAAGGAAAAGAGCTTCTTCAATGTCATGAGTCACATGCAAAACAGTCAGCCCTTTTTCATGGCGAATACGCTGTATCTCCTGCATGATCTCCCATTTTGTTATAGCATCCAAAGCCGAAAGGGGTTCATCCAAAAGAAGTAAAGGGCGGCCAAGGACCAAAGCCCGGGCTAAAGCGACTCGCTGCTTTTCCCCTCCCGAGAGATGCTGAATGCTTCTTTCGAGGAGAGAGTCGATCTTTAAGAATCGGGCCGCGTCTTCGACTTTCTTTTCTCTTTCTTTTTTAGAAAGACGCATGATATGCAAAGAAAAAGCAATATTCTCAAAAACATTCTTATGAGGGAATAGATAAAGATTTTGATAAACGATTCCGACCGGACGCTTCTGCAAAGCTTCACGGTTCATCTCTTTGCCATTGATCATCAGGGTCCCATGTGCAGGAGTATTGATCCCCATGATCATTTCCAGAAGCATGGTCTTTCCCGAACCCGTGGGGCCTACCAAGTTCAGGTATTCCCCGGCTTTCAAATGAAAAGAAATATCTTTCAGTGTAAAGTCCCCTTTTTTTAGGGTAATGTGACCGAGTGTCAACATATCTGCTCCTATATGTTTATCCGTATATATCGATAATATCGGCATTCTGAACGGCTTTCAAGATATTTTATACAGAAAAGACACCCCGGAGCTGAAGACTCCGGGGTGTTGAGATCAATATTGAACGCGTACGGTAAAAGTGAAGCTTTTTTCCTGGTCGGGAGCCAGTTTAACCGGGAAGACGATTTCACGGGAATCACGGTCTGTGGGGTTGACCTCATATTGAGTCATTCTTTCCCTTGCAGAACGGTAATAGGTGACATAGACGGTCTCCCTTGTTTCTTTTCTGTTTTTCACTGTAACTTTATATTGGGTATCATGAGTATTTTTCTTTGGCGTCTCTCTTTTAAGGATTACCGTTTCTCCAATAATGTCAAAGGAATCTCCTATTTTAACGGTTATTTTTTCATTTCTCGGCGTGTGATCGACCTGATCATTCCCTACAAATTGAACATTCCCGGCTGTATCATTTTTGTATACAGAGAGGATGCCTGCAGGAAGAGCCATACCCATGCCGTTCTCTTTTGTGTTCATAAATTCGACAGTGACATTGACTTTTTTGTTATATTCTGCGACTTGGTACTTCAGTTTTTTTTCTGTTTTGATCTTAACAGGAGAAAAAAACGGGATCTCCTTTTTTTGGCGGGCTCCTATGGAGATGGGGCGCTCTACTGTGTAAAGATGATACTCCATCATCCCCTCTTCGCTGACAGCTGTATCGGACATAGCCATCTCTTCATACATCATCCCTTTTGCCCTGGAAACCGGAGCCTGCTGTGTCAGGCGTTGCACGTCTCCTGCCATCAGCTGTAATTTGACCTGGTCAAAGGCCTTACCTGAGTCATTAGACAAAGTGATCCAGGAATTCAGTATTCCTGAGGCTTCATTATCATCAAGGATCAGGTTATATTTTGAAAACCACCGCATTCCATTGAGCAGATAAGCCAGATTAAAGGAGTGGCGCCCTTCTACGGGGCTTTTCATCATCCAGGAAAGGGTAGGCCGGACCATGACTTCTCCTCCTTTTTCAAAGGAGTAACGGAAAATCTGATCTCCGCGAATCGAATGAAGCTCCCCCTTGATCTCGACTAAAACCGATGACCCGTCATAGCTGAGAAGAGTGCCCTGGAGTTCATCTCCCTGAACTGTCACCATTTTGATCGTCCGTCCCAACTGTTTTCTAAAGAGTTGGGATGTATTGACAAGGTCATAATCATAATTCTGTTCATAAATGACAATATTCTTGTTCTGAACAGGATAAATGGAAATTGATCCGGTATCCAGAGTTTCGGGAACTTCCGTAAGGGGGTAAGTGTGAACCCCTTTTTTCATATTGAACTTGATCTCTTCTCCATAGAGAGCATAGCCGCTGTTATAGACAGTGAGGTTTTTTGCATCCGTCGACGAAATCGCCAAGACAGCCAGCATCATCAGACATGTGATATACCTTTTCATACGGCCTCCTTATTATTACTCTCAAGTGTAGCATCTTCTTGTAAATCTTCAATGAATAAAAAAGACCCGGGTCTCCCCGGGCCGAAAGCTGGTGAGCGGATTTGAACCGCTGACCGACGGTTTACGAAACCGTTGCTCTACCCCTGAGCCACACCAGCTTACAAACGCTCCAATTCGACAGTAAAGTGCCGGAGGATGGGAGCCTCTTGAACGATTTTTAACCCTTTTTTCAAATGCTCCCTTCTTTCATAGACATTCCTTAAAGCTGCAGCAGTATAATCCATATGATTATTCGTATAGACACGGCGCGGTATTGCCAGACGGAGCAATTCAAGCTTGGGATAACGGTCTTTTCCGGTCTCCGGGTCCCGGTCTGCCAGCAAGGTCCCTATTTCGACCCCGCGTATACCGCCTTCGATGTAAAGCTCCACAGCCAGGAGCTGAGCCACATATTCAGATTGTGGAATATGAGGGAAAAAACGTTTGGCATCTACAAAGACAGCATGCCCGCCAAAAGGCTCCTGCACAGGAATGCCGTACTCTTTACATCGTTCTCCGAGAAAAGCGACTTGTCCGACGCGACTTTCCAGATAGTCATATTCAGTACTTTCGCGCAATCCTTGAGCCAAAGCACCTAAATCTCTTCCGGCCAGGCCGCCGTAAGTCAGATATCCTTCAAAGAGAATGCTGAAAACAGAGACTTTTTTCATCAATTCTTCGTTTCGGAATCCGACAAGCCCGCCGATGTTGGTAATACCGTCTTTTTTAGCACTCATTGTAAAGCCATCCACATACGAAAACATTTCCTTGACGATCTCTTTGATGCTTTTTTTCTCATATCCCTTTTCACGGATTTTAATGAAATAGGCATTCTCCGCAAAACGGGCCGCATCAAAGAAGAGAGGAATATTATATTTTCTGCACATGTGGGCCGTCTCTTTAATATTAGACATCGAAACAGGCTGCCCTCCGGCAGAATTACAGGTAACGGTCAAAATCACCAACGGAATATCATCTCTTTTATTTGCTTTTAAGACAGTTTCCAGTTTTTCCATATCGATGTTGCCTTTGAAAGGATGTTCTTTTGTGGTGTCAAAGGCCTCATCGATCGTGCAATCGACAGCTTTCGCCTTACGGAATTCAATATGTCCTTTAGTCGTATCAAAATGTGAATTCCCGGGAACAATATCACCGGCCTTGAGCATAGCCGAGAAGAGGACGTTTTCTGCCGCCCTTCCTTGATGTGTAGGAATAAACCGCTGAAACCCCAAGATCTCTTCGACGGATTGCTTTAGCTTGTAATAGGATCGGGCTCCGGCATAACTTTCATCTCCGACCATGATCTCAGCCCATTGTTTATCACTCATTGCATTCGTTCCTGAATCGGTCAATAAATCGATATAGACATAATCACTTTTAAGATTGAATAAATTGTACTTTGCTTTTTTTATCCATTCTTTACGCTCCTCAGGAGTGCTTTGCCGAATCATCTCGACAGTTTTTATCCTGAAGGGCTCGGCATAGGGTAATTTCATGCAGCCTCCTTTTGCAGGGTCATTATAGGGAATCAGTTCAGAAAAAGCAACCTTTTTTTAATACTTAAACCTGATTTTAAAGTCAATATTATATTTAAAATCCCCCTCCTGCTCTGCCGCTCCGGTCTGCAGTGAGAGGTTTTTATTAAAGTAATAGATAAAATCAAAACGCCTTGTGTCTCCGCTGAAAACGTCATCCTGATAACTGAGATAAAGATCCTGTCTGATATATTTTCCGATCTGAAGGTCTAAATAAGGATCCTCTGCTGTAAGAAAATTCCCGCGCACAGAAATATTATCTATCCATTGGCTGCGCCGCAAAGGAGAAAAGAGCATCTGCTGAAGATAGTCTGTAGCGAATTCGCCGATCTTCTGAGCGAAGACATCTTCTCCGGCCATATCATAAGCCGGGCGGCTGAAGGTCAAAAGAGAGATGATATCCGCTTCTGTCAATGTCGGGTCATCTGCGGACAACGAGACATTCGGATTCAAAATGTCTCCTGAGATGTTCAGCTCGATGCGGATCCTTTGTTTATAGAATACAGTTGTTTCGGCTTTGGCATCAATGGCAGGCAATACTTCAGGGGAGTTGGAAAATGAGACTGTTCCCTCTGTTATATTAAAGGGGACATTGATAAACTTCACAGTCCCTTTCACCGCTTCAATGGATCCCGAAAAAAAGACTTTATCCGTTTTTCTCTCTCTTTTATAATAAAAATCAGGCGCAATCTCAATATTTGTGAAATTGTTTCTGAGCCAGACGTTATTGGCTGCTGATATATGGACATTCATGTCCATTCCCTTCACTTCCTTGACGTCGCGAAGCGCGAACATCTCACTGAAATCGCCGCTCACCAGCCCGTTTTGCACCACGATATCCCCCGTCATGGATGTATAACCCTTCTCGATGCTTTGAAGACGGATATCTCCTTCTCCCGTTCCGCTGAAATACCAGAGATTGTTGATCATCGTATCCCGGAAACGGGCTCGAAAATCAAACATCAGGTCATAAATAAAATCATTGATCGTCCCTTTAAAAAAGACCTTCCCGCGCTCTCCCACTTCACCGTGAAAAGTATCGATGATAATACGGTTGTCCCGGACTTGAGCTTCTCCCCGGATATTATGGACAAAGGCATCTCCTAAACCGAAGATGATAAGTTGTGTGGCATCCAGAGAGACATCGGCATCAAGATGAAAACGTCCGTCATACCAAAAACGGACAGGACCTGAAAAAAAGCCTGATGTCACAGAAACATCAGGGGTTGCAAAATTGACCAGAAGAGCCGAGTGAACTCGTTCCAAATCCCCTCTGACATCAAAAGAATTTAAGGTAAACGGGTTTTTGTCTGTCCCCAGATAAAAGTCTCCTGAAAGCCTGTTTGTTTTCCCTGCGACATCAAAGCGGATCTCTTTTAAATGAAGTTCATTTTTAATTAACTGCCATCGTGCAAAAAAATCATCATATGACATCGTCTCAAAGTCAGAAAGCTGAAGTTCCACAGTGTCCGAAGATATCTGTATCTCGGAAGGCCCTTTTTCCTTCTTTTCTGTGGAGAAAAGGACCGCTCCCTTCATTTGAGGAACCAGCCGGAACAACTCATTGACTTCCGCAAGGTCGATCAGCCCTTTGATCCCTAAAGATGAGTTCTCCCAGGAGCGGTCAAAAGTAAAAGAGAATTCAGTTCGCGAAGAGCGATGACGGACAAAAAAAGACTTCACGTCCCAAAACATCTTCTCGGCAGAAAGACTGTCGAATCCGTATTCGACCTTTTGTCCTCTGATCTCGACAATGTTCTTCGTCGAGGCCGCTGTCCATTTCCCTTTTTCGCGCCTGGCAGTCACATCAACAGCCGCTGAAATGTCTTTTGTAAGAACAATATTTGAGTTTTTTAAACAAAAGACTTCCCATTTCCTGTCAATATCAATATCTCCCTTTCCTGAGAGAGACACTTTTCTGTCATTGTAATACAGTCCTGAATAATAAATGTTAGCCGTGATCCTTTCATCGACAGAAATGAAGAAATTCACGCTCTCTGCCTTAAAACGCTCCATATAGTCTAAATCATCGATCGTCGAATATCCCATAAAAGAAAATCCGGTTTCATCTTTGTTGACGGCTCCTTTGAAATGCACTGCGCCTCCCCATTGTTTTCGGGGAAAGATCCTTTTCAGAGAGACAGATTTCATTTCAACATCAAAATTGTAAAACTTCCGGGTGTAATCACCTTTAAGGGAGATATGCCCCTCCCGGCCAATATCAGCAGAGGCTTTTTCAATACGGAAATGGGCTCTGTCTTTAACGAAAACGACCTCGCCGTGGTCTATCTTCTCATCCTCCACAAGTCCGTTGAGTTGTTTTAACTTGACGGTTCCGTTAAAATCTTTAAACCGGTCTGATTTACCATTTAAGCTGATATTACCGCTCAATTTCGTCTTTAGAGGAAAATTTGAGCTTATTTCACTAAAATCCAATTGATTAAATTGAAAATCTCCGTCTATTCCCATCCGGGCTTTCAGCGATACATTAAGATTGCCCGTCAATGTCCCTTCTCCGGTTGTGGCATAAATCTGCGATAGCGAAATCTTCTCCGGAGTGATCCGGATTCCGTATTGTCCGTTTTGAACAGTGGCCCGTCCCAAATGGACATCTTCAAAATAGGCCTTTCCGGTAAAAAAGGGCTTTTTCAAACTCCCTTTTATCTCTCCCTGAACCCCCCCGCGTCCTGTAAGGCCGGGCATGATTCCGGTTAGATCAACATTTTCAAGGGAAAGCGATGAAATAATATTGCCTGACTTGATACGGCCGTCAAAAAAGGCCTGCCCTTCATTAAATAAACCGCGAAAAGCCAAAGTATAATCCGCTTTCTTTTCGGTTTGAGAAAACTGGCCGTTTTCAATGAGAAAACGGCTATTGAAATAAGACATATGCCCCGCAATGTTACGAAAAGAGATGAACATCCTCTCGCCCAGCTTGGCGCTGAGTACGGCATTTTCAACCTTAAGATAGTGATCCTGACGTGAAACATAGATGTTTTCCAGCCGCAAAGAGTAGATATCAAGTTTCTTCTGTTTTTTCTCTCTTTCATCTTCTTCCCTCACAAAAAAAGAAAGATCTTCTTCATAAAGGATCGCATCACTGATTTTTAGGCTTAAAAGCGACAAGCCGTCTCTTTTAAAAAAGGTCATCGGAGAGATGATGAGATCGATCTCTTTGATAAACGATCTTTCGCCGAGCATCAGCCCTCTGGCCTTGAAACGCAACGGAAAGACGTAGGCGAATTCAACTGTTTCCGTGCTCAATCCATACTGCTCCATAACAGGCGCCAATGTGTGTTTCAGCAAATAATCATCAACCCGGGCATATGAAACAAAAACAAAAAGGAAAAAAAGGATGCCGAGAGTGATCAGGACGTCTTTAGTCACAGAGAGAATGAACTGTTTCACTCAGAACACCTGCCCTAAAACAAAATGCCATAATCCTTCCTCCTTGAAGTCTCTCATCCCGTAATTGATACGGATGATAAGAAACGGAAGGACATATCGCAACCCTCCTCCGAAAGAATCTTCCCCGTTTTGGAGATCCAAAGAATTATGCTTGTCAGCCCCGGCAGCTACATCCCAAAACAATTCTCCCCAAAATGAACCGGATAATAAAAACCGATATTCCACATTCCCTAAAGCTGTCCTGTAAAAAGCATCCCCATATTCTTTGAAGGCATAACCTCTCAGGTCATAAGCTCCACCCAGAGAAAAGAGCTCATCATACGGGACAAGCAATTCCCCCCCCATGGGAGAGAGGGTTCTCAAAGCTCCGTGAAATGTCAGAATGTGATTATTCCGGGACAGATCCCAATAGAAAGCTCCTTCCCATTGGGTTTTGATATAATGAAAGTCCCCTTCCAAAAAACCGCCTGAGAAAAAACTTTTCCCTTTGAAAAAATATCCTGTTTCACGGGGATGGACTTTATTCGACAGATTATCCCTGTAATACTCGGCGATCAACCCGTTGGTAATCAACCATTCTTCTGTGGGGAGCATTCTCTCTTCACTATAGATCTCCGAATAATAATCAAGACGTTTTTCATATCCTCCCAAAATCTCTTGATTCCCGCTCAGTTCTTTGCGTCCTATGATTTTAAAAGAAAGCTGTGTTTTTTTTCCATTGTCCTGATTTTCTTTTGCCGCAGAATTGATGAAAGCCAGATCAAAACGCCGGTTTAAAACCCAGCCCATGGAATAATTCAAATCAAACGAGATCTTATGATTCATCGTTTCAAAGTCGATCTCATTGCTGTTCATAATACGAAAACGATGCATTTTATTGAAAACATTGTTATTTCCCCATTCAAGGCCTATTCTCCCCACTGCGGGAGATGTGTAGCCGAAGTCCAGGCCCACCCATTTAGCCTTACCCTCCTTGACGTCCACCAAAAGGGTCACTGTCTGTCCTGCATCGACAATAGAGATATTAATATCTTCAAAAACACCTAAAGAATAAATACGCTCCTGATAAAGGCGGATTTTATCAATGTTAAAAAGATCCCCTGAATGAAAAGGAGCTTCCCTTAAAACAAAACGAACCGGAATGCGGTCAAGCCCGGTACAGTAGATCTCGCCAAAATAAAAGCGCTGCCCTTTTTCCGCCACAATTTCCAAAGTGGTCTCGTAAGGCCCGATTTTTACTTTTTTTATAATAATATGAGGTTTGTAGTAGCCTTTTTTTTGATAATCTTCTGTCAGAAGAATCGTCAATGTCTGCTCAATACTCAAAGACCATCGTTGATGAAGAAATCGTTTTCTTAATTGTGATGCAATTTCATTTTCCGGAGAAAAAAGAAGCCCGGTTATGATCTCCGGCTTCCCTTCTTCGATAAAAAACTGAATGACAACACCATCAGGGACAGTTTCGTACTCGGCTGTGATCCGGGCATCGGGAAATCCGTTATCCCGGTAATACTTCTTCAGCCCGTCGACATCATCATAGAAAATATAGGGGAAAAAAGGAGTGTCAGGAAACATCTTCATGCGTTCACGGATACGCTCCACTTTAATCGCCTTGTTTCCTTGAATCTTGATCTCTTTGATAACCCCGTTTTCTCCCTGCATAGGAAGAAAGAAGAATAAAGAAAGGAAAATAAGGAGGGTAAACCGCTTTACACGGTTAAAGTTTTCCCCGCCTTTATACATTTTGTACAAGCGTATACTTTCTTGATTTCTCCGGACTTTTCAACAGTGACTTTCTGGAGATTAGGATTAAAAGTCCGTCTTGTCTTGTTATTAGAATGGCTGACAGCATTTCCTGTCATCGCTTTTTTCCCGCAAAAATGGCATACCCTGGACATAGTGATCAACTCCTTCTCAATGCGGGCTTATCATACCATCTCAATATGATATTGCAAGCCTTTTTTTATTGTATTGCTTTTTTTGCTTCATCCCATAACCGGTTCATTTCATTCAGCGATAATTGGGAAAACACGGCCCCTTCTCGGGCGGCTTTCTCTCTGATATAGGAAAAACGAACCGAAAACTTATCGTTTGTCATGGCCAAACATTCAGAAGGAGTATGAGGGATAAAGCGCGAAAGTTTAATAACGGAGAAGAGAAGATCTCCGAATTCTTCAGCAATACTCTCCCTTTGCCCCTGTTCAAACTCAATGTGAAGCTCTTCCACTTCTTCCCTTATCTTATCCAGCACACCCGTGACATCAGGCCAGTCAAAACCGGTTTTGCAGGCTGTTTTCTGAATAGACCGGGAACGTTCCCATTCCCGGCCCATGCCGTGTTGTCCGTCGTTCATATCAGAGCTCGATTTCCTCTCCCGGTTTGACATACAGCCCTTCCATGCCCCTGTCATTGATCTTTTTAACAAAATCCTCCGGGGAGGCTTCAATGACTTCAAAGGTATTGTAATGGATAGGGATGACATGTTTCGGACGTATCATCTCCGCCGCTTTTACAGCGTCGTCGACGTCCATTGTGAAATTACCCCCGATGGGAAGAAAAGCATAATCTATCGAATAATCTTCCAACAGTTTCATGTCAAGGGTCAGAGCCGTATCTCCTGCATAATAGAAGCGTTTCCCCTCTGTTTCCCATAAAAAGCCGCAGGGATGTCCTAAATAATGTATTTCATGTTTGGTAATATGCCCGCTGCCGTGAATCGCGTTGACAAGTTTTACCCATCCGAAAGGAAAACGGAATTTCCCTCCGATATGCATAGGGTGTGTAAGAACATCCTGCCAACTGCACCAAATAGCCAATTCATATGGAGCGATAATCGTCGCTCCGTTTCTCTTGGCAAAATCAACAGCATCTCCCACATGATCACCGTGGCCGTGAGAGATAAAAATATAATCAGGAGAAAAATCATAATGCTTGCCTTTTACCCAGGGGTTCCCTGTGATAAAGGGGTCGATCAATATCTTTGTCTCACCTTCAAAATAAAGGGCTGAGTGGCCCACATACATTATTTTCATTATCCACCACCTCCTAAAATACCTCGTCCAACCCTGTGTATATAAACTGGGTCCTTACCGGCCTCTCATCAAGCAAAGAATCCACAAAAGCGCTGACGGAGATCTCATCTCGTCTCACACCCATAAAAGAGCCCTCACGAAGTCTTTCCCAGAATGACTGAGTCTCAGGATAAATAACGATTTGAGCCTTTTCAATACCTAATTCTTGCTGCATACCGTAAACAGCCTCCTGCAGTCCGCCTATTTCATCGGCCAATCCCATGGAGACGAACTCATCACCTAAATAGATCTTTCCTTGAGCCAACTCTTCCACACGTTCCATAGATAAACCGCGCCCTTCTGCGACCCGGGTTTTAAATTCTATATATGTTTTCTCCATGCTCTGTTTCATGCGTTGTATTTCATCCGGAGTGACCTCTTTAAAAGGATTACCAAAACCGGAATACCGTCCGGCTGCAATGACCTGATAGTCCAGTCCAAGTTTTTTCTCTGTCAGTTCTTTTAAATTGGGCAGCATGGCGACGACCCCGATGGAACCGACGATAGAAGAAGAATCCACATAGATCTTGTGGGCAGGAGCAGAAATATAATACCCGCCTGAGGCCCCTACACCGCCGATGGAGACATAGACGGGTTTTGAACGGGCGGCCTCTTCCAGAGAAGCCCACATGATATCACTGGCCAAAGCACTGCCGCCGGGGCTGTCCACACGGACAATGATCCCTTTGATATCATCACGCTTGCCGGCCTTACCGACCATATCCGTAAACGTCTCTTCCCCGAGAGTTTGTGCTCCTCCTGTCAAAGGGTTGTAAGAATTTTTGCTTTTCCCCATGACAATCGTCCCCTGGGCATAGATCAGAGCGATCTTGTCCCGCGCCATGGGCAGCCTGTTTTTAAGTGCATAATCTTTCAGCGAAACGAATTTTTCCTTGTCCAGGCCGGTCGCAGCTAAAAATTCGCTTTCATACCCCACATGATCGACAAGATTAAACTCTAAAGCCTTTTGGGGAGTAATGAGAAAATAATCTCCATTTAAAATCTTTTGTTCAAAAGTGTTCCTATCCATTTTTCGCGCTTCGGCGTATTCTCTGATAAACCTGTGAAATGCCCCTTTGACAATAGACTCCAAATTACTGCGCAATTCGGGCGACATCCGCTGCTGAGTGAAATTTTCTCCGGTGCCTTTATAATCTCCCATATGAATGACAGTAAAGCGAATCCCTAATTTATCCAGCATTCTTTTATAAAAAGGCATACTGTAATAGTAACCTCTCAAATCAATAAAGGAGGAGACCGAAGGTTGAATCCAGATTTCATCGGCTAAGGCCGCTGCCTGCAAAGAGCCGGTATCCAAATAATCATAATAGGCATAAACCTTTTTCCCTGTGTTTTTGATTACCCTGACAAGACGGTTGATCTCTTCGATTTGCCACCCGGGAACATTGCGGTATTGTATCAAAAGGGCTGAGACCTTCTCATCATCCTTTACACTCTTCAAAGATTCCATGAGGGAATAATAACCGGCTTCAGATCCTGACCAAAATCCCTGTTCCTGGTAGGGTAAAGGGCCTTGAAAATCCAACACAAGGGTTGAATTCTCTGTGACTTTAACCGCTTTAGGCCCGGACAAGTTCCCCATGAAGGAAGAAACAAGAATAACACCCAGAAACATCAGTCCGATGACGACAAGCAGAGCAATAAGGCACCCTTTATTTTTTTTCTTTTTATCTTTCATCGTGCCCTCACTTTTTTGTTTTATCCGGATACAGTGCTTCTTCAAACTCTTTCTGCATCTGTTTGACCTCTTCATAATAAGCTTGTACTCTCCTTTTCACACTGTCGATATCTTCAAGCATTATGGAAAGGTCTCTTGCCAGATATTCTAACCTGCTGTGAACCAGCATATCCCATTCATACTCATTTTTTTTCTTTTTCAGCATAAAACCTCCTGTCATTGATTATCAATGATTATAGAAAAAAGATGAATAGTGTCAAGGTTAAAAAAGGAGAACACACAGGGAAAAGGGGAGCGGGAAAAGACCCGCCCCCTGAACGGCCCTATTCGACAAGGGCATTAAGCTTTTTCAGGACATCATCAATATCCATACCATGCGCTTTCACTCCCTGCTCCAATGTCTCGAACTGAGCAGCAAAGCAGCCGATGCATCCTAAACCCATGCGGCCCAATTCGGCAGCGGCCTGAGGATATTGGCTGATAATGTCTTTAAGCGGCATCTCTTTCGTGATTTTTCCCATGATTCCTCCTTATTTTTTCATGATCGTCATGATCTCTTCAGGCTCTTTTGCAATGGACTTCGATAAATTCAGTGCCTGATTCCTTTTGATGACAATATCATCTTCTATTCGTATTCCTAATTTTTTCTCTTTGATATAAAGCCCCGGCTCAACCGTAATAACGGCATTCACAGAAAGGGGCTGTTGTCTGTTTAACCCCAAATCATGGGTATCAAGCCCCAGATAATGACTAACTCCATGATAATAATAGCGGCTGACATCTTCCGGTTTTTCTATCAGCTTATCTTTTTGAAGAGCGTCTTTCAGCGTCTCGATAACAATATCATTCAGCTCCCCGAGTTTTTTCCCGGGCTTGGCAGCATCAATGACCTTCTTATTGCAATCCAAGACCATCTTATAATACTTTAACTGCTCAGGAGTAAACTTCCCTGAGACGGGTATTGTCCGGCTGATATCGGCGGAATAAAGCCCGTATTCAGCTCCAACATCAAACAAAATCATCTCTCCCTCTTGCACAATTTTGTCGCATTCCACGTAATGGAGGACAACGGCGTTTTCTCCTGCGGCGACAATAGAATTGAAAGCAATGTCCCCCCCCTGACGCCTGAACTCATATTCCACCAACGCCCGGATCTGATATTCTGTCATCCCCGGTTTGATCTTCCGCCAAGTCTTATGCAAAGCCGTCTTCGTCATTTTGACGGCCTCTTTCAAAAACTTGATCTCAACAGGGCTCTTTTTCGTCCGCATTAATTTAAAGATATCCAATGCGTTTGATATACGCAGGTGAGGAAAGTTGTCACGCAGCACCTGAACATTTGCCATCACCGGAGATGACTTCGAAGATATCGACCACTGATAGGGATATGGAATCCAGGCTCTTTGACTTTGATTGAGCAAAGCGGCTGTAAGCCCGTCTGATTGAGAAAGATAATAGACTTCCTCAATCCCTGAAATCCGGGACGCTTCTTCTTTTCCCAACCGGTACCCTGCCCATTTCTCTTTATCAGGATCCTTCTCCTGTACAAAGAGGATCTCCCTGGCATCGCCTTTGGGCCCTTTCACAATCAGGAGAAGCCCTTCACTCTCTTTAACCCCGGTCAGATAATAATAATTACTGTCCTGCCGAAAAGGATAGACATTGTCCAAACCATTGCGTAAACGTTGTTCTGTCCCGGCATAGACGATCAGCATATCACCGGTTTCAAGATAATTCTTTGAAAGGTAACGCCTTCTTTTTTTCAATTCATCACTTGCCAAAGGTATTTCGCGTGCCATAACTCTCCTTCCTCAACAGGGAGCTTCTACGCCCCTATTATATATCATTGTACTAACATTACAATTCTTTTATTCAATGATCCTCACTTTTTCTGAAAGCGGGTCCACCTCTTTCAACTCACCGGAAAAATCAATGACATACAGTCTCATTTTTGAAGCCAGCACAAATCCCTCTCCAAATTCTTCATGATAGATTTTCATCCCTGTTTTCAATCGGATCCGGTCGCCGGAAGGCCGCTGAGCGCCGGGCCCGTCACGGAAAATGAATTTCTTTTTTACCGGCTCCATCTCTTTAAACTCATCGGGAATCTCATCCAGAAACCGGGAAGGTTTTGAAAAACCGCCTTCTTGTGAAAAAAAAGCAGCCGGCCCGCGATTAAAGAGATACGGCGACTGAGCCCATGTTAAAAAAACTCTTCTCCTCGCCCTTGTGATCCCCACATAAAAGAGACGTCTTTCCTCTTCAAGTTCCGGAAAACTTCCTAAAGAGTTTGCATGCGGGAGAATATTTTCTTCAAGGCCGGCAATAAAAACAGTATCAAACTCAAGCCCTTTTGCCTTATGCAAAGTCATGACGCTAACGGTATCGGAAACATCCCGCCCCATAAAATCGATATCCTGTATAAGCGTTACTTCGCTGAGATAATGAGCCAGGTCGGGAGATGTTGAAGCGTTTTCATACTCGTACATGTCATTCATCAACTCGACAACGTTATCCCATCGGTCTCTGGCATCTTCAAATTCAGCAGTAAGGTATTCCTGATAGCCGAGTTCCTGAAGAAGAAATTCAAGCCCTTTACCCAAACCCTCTTCATCGAAGGCTTTCCGTGTTGACGCGATAAGAGCGGCAAATGGCTTCAATGCCCGGAGAATGCGCGGAGAAAGGTCAGGATCCCCGCAAAGGGCCGAAAGAGATGTCTTGTCTCGTGTTATCTTTAATAAAAGAGTATCCAGGCTCTGTTTCCCTATCCCACGCTTGGGTGTGTTGATGATACGGGCCAAACTGACCAGATCTTTTTCATTGTTGATAACTTTCAAATAGGCCAAAATGTCCCTTACTTCTTTTCTATCGAAAAAACGCAGGGCGCCGATTATTTTATACGGCAGTTTCATCCCCCGGAGCCCTTTTTCAATTTCACGGGTAAAGGCGTTTGTCCGGACAAAAACAGCCATCTCTGATAGAGGATGTCCCTTTTCTCTCAATCTGAGGATCTCCATTGCAACGGTCAAACCTTCGTTTTCCAGGTCTCCCGCTTTGATCACACGGATCTTTTCTCCGCCTGATTGCTCAGTCCAGAGGGCTTTATCTTTCCGGTAACTGTTGTTTCGGATCACACAATTGGCCGCTTTCAGGATAACCGGCGTAGACCTGTAATTTTGTTCCAGTTTAATGATCTGCGTCCCCGGGAAAGTCTCTTCAAAACGGAAAATATTCTCAATGGAAGCACCCCGCCAACTGTAAATCGACTGATCCTCATCTCCGACAGCACAAATACCTTTTTTTCCCTCGCCAAGAATCCTTATAAAATCGAACTGGATCCTGTTGGTATCCTGATATTCGTCCACCAGGATATAGTTAAAGTAATTGTTGTAATATTCCTTTATCTCTTTATCACCGGATAAGATAGAAACTGTAAAACAAAGGATATTATCAAAGTCCACTGCATTAGCTTCTAAAAGCCGCTGTTCATACCGTTGTGATATCACTGTCAAAAAAGGGTCCTCACTCTCATCAGCACAATTTAGCCCGTCTTGTTTTGCCCGTGATATTATATTCAATGTTTGAGCCACTTCAGACCTTGTCATCGAAGCCCCCTCTTCTTTAGCCAGATCTTTAACCAGGGCTAGTTGATCATCACGGTCATAAATAATGAAATTGGGTTTCAGCCCGGCTTTTTCAGGGTATCTCCGGAGTATCCTTAAAGCAATAGAATGGAATGTCCCCACCCAGGCATTGTGAATATCAATCGAAGGGACCAAAGCGGAGATCCTCTCTTTCATTTCTCCCGCCGCTTTATTAGTAAACGTCACCGCCAATATTTTTGACGGGTAGACACCTTGTGAAATGAGCCATGCGATTTTATGTGTAATGACCCTTGTCTTTCCTGAGCCGGCACCGGCCAGGATCAGTAAAGGGGAATTGTTGTGAAGAACGGCTTGTTTTTGTGCTTCATTCAGGCTTTCTAATATCATATTCCTCCAGATTCGCTCTATTGTAATTCTTTTACTCCGGGAATCAATCGAAAATTTAGAATAATTTAAGACTTTTCATAACCGGGGTTGATCAGGGCCTCAATGGAGTCCCAAAAAGCGCGCCCTTCCCGAGACAGGTCAAAACTGTATTTTTTCATCTTCCATTGATGGACCATCAGTCTCAGCCCCCCCATAATCATTGTAAAAAGATGCTCCATAGCGATTTCAGGACGTATGACACCTTGGTCTTGTCCTTTTTTTATCAATGAATGTATAGCGTTTCTGTGCAGTTCCATCATATTTTTTTGCTGTGCTGCAAAAGAATCATCGTTCAACAATTCCTGGTTGAAAAGTACAAGAGCCAGGGCCGGTGTTTCAGCAAAGCTGTCACAGCGGTTGACAAAGAAAGCCCGTATTGCTCTGACAGGATGAGCAATCCCGGTTACAGCCTGCAGAGCTTTTTTGGCATCTTCTTCAAATAAGGCGGCAACACCTGACAAGATCTCTTTTTTTCCCTTAAAATGCTTGTAAAGAGCGGCATCGGTCACATGAAAACGCTTGGCGATCTCCTTCATCGTCACGGCCCCTAACCCTTTTTCAGCCATCAAACTTAGTGTTTCCCGGATAATGTCTTTTTGCCGCTGGCTTAAGTTCATTTTTTCTCCAAAGAATCAATATCAATTTTTGAAAGGAGATAAAAAAACAACAAAAAGACAAGGATTAAAAGCAAGTAGACAAGAAGAGCATCCCTTGCGGGAAGAGAAACGGCAAGAAGAGCAGATTCTCCCATAATAATCGAGAGGAAATAGCTGACAAGAAGGACGGCCGGTACAGGGAACCCGGCCGCTTTCAACCGAAAAGCGTAATGGTCCTTGCTCCCGTAAAAGGGTGAACGCCCTTTTGAAAGCCGCAGAACGGTGACTAAAATTGTTTCATATATGGGAAGCCAGAGAATAAGAAGGGGCGAGATGAGAGCCCATTTATGGGACAGGGTAAATGAACCCAAAATCGAATACCCTGCTAAAAGAAACCCTAAACTCAAACTTCCGGCATCGCCCATAAAGATCTTTGCCGGGGGAAAATTATGCACGAGAAATCCTGCCAGTGATGCTGTAAGAAAAAGAAGAAAGACATTATAGTCTCCGTTACTAAAAAAAAGAAAAAAGGCTGCAATAGCCGAAACCCCTCCGCAAAGGCCATCCATAATATCAATCAGATTAAAAGCATTGGTCACTCCTACAATCCAGAAAAGAGTCAAAAGAATATTCAGCCATAAAGGCAAAAAATAGATATCCAGCCTGATTCCCATGCAGATCAAAATAGAGGCGGCTGCAATTTGGATCAGAATTTTTGTCAAAGGAGTCAATTTTTTGATATCATCCAGGAGCCCCGTGAAAAAGATCAACAAACCGGTCATAAGGAGAACAAACTCCTGCTGCGGAATCCGATAAGAGGTAAACAGATGATAGGAAAAAAGTGTAATCAGAGCAGCAGATATGAAAGCAGCCCCTCCCAGATAAGGTGTTGCTTTCCCGTGTAATTTCACGTCACTGTCAGGTTTGTCCAAAACCTTAAACCGAAAAGCCAGCTTCCTGAACATTTGTGTCAACAGAAGAGAAAGAATGAAACTTCCTGCTAAAGCAAGGCTCAGACTCATCGCGTCGTCAGCTCCCTTAAGATCTCATGGGGGTCTGTGTTTCGAGGGCAGCCGTTGATCCTGAAGACAGTCTCCTGCCCGCCCCCTTTTCCCCCAAAACGTTTAATGAGAGATTGCCCTTTCTTTTTTAATGTGATCTCTCCGTCAGAATAGAGACAAAGGAAACCGATCATCGGTTGAAAAAGCACACAGACTTTAGCACCGTCTTCGATCAGCCTTTTCCCCACATCACAGAGGAAATCTGCATCCCCGTCTTCCACAATAGCAGCCACGGCATCGGAACTTTCGCGAAGAGAATCAGCCCACAAACGGACAATTGTTTTTTCTAAACGTTTTTTTTCTTTATCAGCATTTGCTTTTTCCTCTTTTAAACGCAGTACGCCGCCCGGGCATTGGTCTTCAGGCAAACTTAATTCTTTTTTTATTTGTTCCAGAATTTGCCAAGATTTTCGGGCCTGTTCCAAGGCCCTCTTTCCATAAAGAAAATAAAGCCGTAAAGACGATTTTTTTATCTTCTCCCCTTTAATGACCTTAAAATAATTCAATTCCGCCGTATTCTCCACATGCATCCCTCCGCACATGGAAAGGTCTGCATCCCCTATTCTGACTAAACGGATCTCCTTCTCCATCGCCCCTTCCTTGCGGACGGGGTATCGGGACAGGTCCGTTGAAGGAATCCAAAATGACTCGACGTTTATATGCTCCCTGATCAAGCGGTTGATCTCCTCTTCTACAAGCTGTTCTTTTTCTTTTTCCCAGATCTCCAAGGGAATATCAATAGTCACGTTTTCATCTGAAAGATGAAAACCGATTGTCTCCCATCCCCATTTCTTCAAAAGAAAAGCGGAAAGAAGATGCTGTCCGGTATGTTGTTGCATAAAGTCGTAGCGTCTTATTCCATCGATCTTTCCGCGGACACTGCCGTGTCCCACAGAAGAGCCGGCCACGTGAATAATGTCATTGCCTCGTAAAAAAACCCGTTTGACAAAAGTGTCATTGAGAAACCCCCGGTCCGAAGGTTGGCCGCCTCCTTCCGGATAAAACCAGCTCTTATCCAAAAGAATAAAAGTCTCCCCCTTCTCTTCCCATTCCCGCATAACGCGAGCTTTAAAATCATAGACATGGGGCTCATCATGACAGGGCAGCCGGATCATTTATCCTCCGATTATTCCGAATTGCCGGGAAAAAAGAACCAGTAATTTCCCGATCAGTGTCGTCTCCATTATTTTTTCCGCTGTCACAATGTCAAAGTGAAGCAGAAGAAGTAAAATAAACTCTAAGATAACTAACCCTTTAAGAATTCCAAAAAAGGCTCCCATGGTCCGGTCGACAGTCTTTACACTGCTGTCACCGCTGATGGCTTTTCTTATCATTGAAAAGAAAAGAAGAGACAAAACAAAGGCTGCAAAAAAAGCCAGGGCATAAGATAGAAACTCTTTGGCGACACTGTTCGCCATGGGTTTAAAAACATGATTGGCAGGAATATAATAAAACTCTTTTGCGGCCCAGTAGGCGATAAAAAGGCTGGCGAGTTGAAACACTTCCATAAAAAACCCTTTTTTCATGGAAAAGAGCACTGAGATCAAAAGAAAGACAATGAGAAGAACATCCATTCTTTCCCTTTCATCTCTTTACAAACATCAGCCATAACCCTAAAAGGTAGAGAGCCAGAATAAAGAAGGTCTCCATATGGACCTTCATCCGTTTCCCTGAAGGTTTTTTTCTCATAATGCCGAACATCATCAATGTTACTAAAAGAATCGAGAAAAGGGCCGGAATGATCTGATTGCCTTCAGGATCGGCAAAGACACTTTCTCTACGGTAAAGAATATCAGCAATAAAAATAATACCAAGGTTGAACATGTTGGATCCCAAAATATTGCCGACGATCATGTCATAAGCCCCCAGCTTCGCCGATGAAAGAGAAGTGATGACTTCGGGCAATGAAGTCATGGCGGCCAAAAGGAGCCCTCCCACAAAGGTGCGCCCCAACCCCGAAACCGTTGCGATCTCATCGGCCAGTATTGTGGCATAATATCCTGTCACCACAATAACCGCTCCTAAAATGAAGAACATAAGAAGGGCCGCCGAAAGCTTTTTAGCGGCATAATTTTGAGGAGCGCCGGCTTCTTGTGGCACGATATTTTTATACCCTGCGTACATGGCTCCGACATAAAGGGCCCCGATGGCCATGGAGAAAATGCTGATATCCCACACCGTCAGATCGAAGCCCAGCATGGCAAATACGGCGGACATCGTCGCTAATATCATAAAACCGATATAGGTCACATTTTCTTTGGATATGGAATAGAGGAATGGTTTTCGGATGATCAGGATCTCCAGAAAAGCGATAATAAAGACGTTGAACATGTTACTGCCCAAGACGTTTCCCAAGGAGAGTTCCGGAGCCTGCCGGACGACAATGGCGCTGATACTTGTAATCAGTTCAGGAAGAGATGTCACCGCAGAAAGGAGGATCAAACCGATAAAGCCGCGACCTAATTTTGTTTTTTCGGCAATAATATCGGCATAAACGGAAAGATACCACCCGGCAAAGACAATGATCAGGGCACTGAGGGAAAAGTATAAATAAAGCATTCTCTTACCCCTTTCTAAAGAGGACGACCTTTTTCATCGCCGACAGTTTTTCCAAAGCAGCCTGATAACCCTTTTCGTAGAGATCATCTAACCTGTCCAATCCGTCATAATCGATCTTGTCTATTTTCGGCGCCACGACGACATCGCCTTCATCCCGTGGACAGTCTCGTTTTCGCCGCCTCCCTAAAAGATAGATGGAATGGGCCATGATCCGAAAAATCGTATCCGGATTTTCATCAAAATCATAAAAATGGTCTAATGAGACACCGATGACCCGGGTAGCTCCCATGGAGCGGCAAAGGGATACAGGGATATTTTCTACCAATCCGCCGTCCACAAAGGATTCTCCCCCGAGCTCCACAGGTTTAAAGACGACAGGAACGGCGCAGCTTGCGGCAATCGCCCGGGACAGCTCTCCTTCAGTCACATAATGATGACGCCCGCTGTTCAGATGAGTGGCTACGCATCCAAAAGGCTTCTCTAATCCTTCAAATGAATCGTGAGGGATGTATTCTTTGATTATCTCTTCCAGCTTTGTCAATGAAAAGAGTCCTTTTTTCGGAAGTGTAAACCGAAGAATATCTTTTGTCTTAATCCCCTCTGCTATTTCCCTGATCTCATCGGATGTATAACCTGCAGCCCAAAAAGCTCCGATGATGGAACCGACACTTGTCCCTGCAACAAGGCTTACGGGGATTTGTTTCTCTTCCAGAAGTTTCAAAACGCCGATATGAGCAAGCCCGTGAGCCGCTCCTCCGCTTAAGGCAAGTCCTATTCTTTTTTTTGATCGTAATGTAATTTTTTTCATCAGGAAAACAGAGCCTCCACAAATTTACGGGGGTCAAACATCTCTAGATGATGAACCCCTTCCCCCATTCCGATAAGTTTTACCGGTACATTATAAAGGGATTCCAGTGAAAAAACAATACCGCCTTTAGAGCTTCCATCGACTTTCGTCAATATAAGCCCGGTCAATTCCAGCGCGTCATGGAAGATCTCTGCTTGGCGTAGCGCATTCTGCCCTGTTGTCGCGTCTACGACTAAAAGGGTTTCAGCGGGCTTTGTGCCGCTCTTTTTTTCAATAATCCTTTTTATCTTCCCAATTTCATCCATCAGCCCTTTTTTGGTATGCATCCTCCCTGCGGTGTCGATTAAAAGGGCGTTATAGCCGTTCTGATCTGCCGAATCAATGGCTTCGTATACTAAAGCCGCCGGATCATGGCCTGGTGGTTTTGCTACGACATCCACTCCGATTTTCGTTCCCCATACTTGCATTTGAGCCGAGCCCGCAGCCCGAAAAGTATCTCCCGCGGCAATAAGCGGACGCATCCCCTCCTCTTTCAAACGAAGAGCGACTTTCGCCACAGTGGTCGTTTTTCCTACGCCGTTGACACCGACAAACAAAAGAACCGGCCTATCCTCCCCTTTAAGGTTTAGATAACGTCCGGAAGGGCTTAACAGTCCCAGAAGCGCATGATGGAAGGCTTCTTCTGGTGTTTGCCCGCTCCGTAGTTTCTGCCTTGCCGTCTCGATGACTTGAGCTACAGTTCGAAATCCTAAATCGGCCTCCAGAAGAAGCTCTTCGACTTCCTGGAAAAAGGTTTCATCCGGCAATCCCGGGCCTTTGATCTTTTGAATAAAAGCAGCGAAAACGCCCTTTCTTGTCTTTTCCAGTCCCTTTTCATACTTTTCGAAAATCGTTGCCATCAAGCCCCTTCCCGAAATTGAACAGACACGATTTTGCTGACTCCCGGTTCATCCATGGTCACGCCGTAAAGAGCATCGGCCATCTCCATGGTATATTTATTATGAGAGACAATAATGAATTGTGTTGTCTGGGTAAATTCGGAAAGCATATGGATAAAACGAGCGATATTTGCATCATCCAGGGGAGCGTCGATCTCATCCAGAACACAAAAAGGAGCCGGTTTCACTTTAAAGATAGAAAACAACAAGGCGATGGCTGAAAGAGCCTTCTCCCCTCCTGATAACAAGTCAATATTCTGAAGCCTTTTTCCCGGCGGTTTTACATTGACATCGATACCGGCTTCCAGGACATCATCGCTATCTTCCATGACCAAAGTGATGTCGGCTTTTCCCCCGTTGAAAAGAAGGGGGAAGATCTGCTTAAAATTCTCGCTGATCTTATAAAAAGTATCAAGAAATTTCTCTTTACTGATCTGGTCTATCTTGCCGATGGCTTCTTCCAGCTGCCCTTTAGCTGATTCAAGATCGCTTTTCTGAACAATGAGAAAATCGTAGCGTTCTTTCAACTCTGTGTATTCTTCAAGAGCAGAAAGATTGACATTTCCCAGGGACTTGATCTTCTGCTGAAGGGTCTTCACCCTCTCTTTTTCCTCTTCAAGGCCAAATTTATCGGGAGAAGGCGATACAATATTATTCAGGTCCATATCGTATTTTTCCCGGATATAAGCCTCATTATTCTCAATCCGGTCTCTGAGCCTGGCCATATCGACTTCGGCATCTCTTAAGATCTCCTGAACTTTCCGGAACTTCTCTTCCTGACTCCTCAACCGGGCCACAGCTGATGAAGCGGTTTCTTTAATCTGTTCAATAATACCTTTTTTTTCAACGATTATCTTTTCTTGATCGTCAATATGTGTAAGGTTTTCTGAAACGCCCCCTTTTGATTCCTCAATTAAGATTTTGTTTTCTTCGTTTTTTTTGTTATTTTCATTAATTTTTGCGTTATTCGCTTCCTGCCGTTTCGCGTTATCGATTAATTGATTTTTTATACGGGAAAAGTCTCTTTGTTTGTTCAATAGGTCAGCATTGATCTCTGAAAGCCGGGCCCGATGAGCCATCATTTCTCCCTGACGTTTTTCCTGTTCTTCCCGCAAACCGCGCAGAGATTCCTGCAGTTTGAGTTTGACATTCTCTTCTGTCTCCCCGGCCTGAGTCGACTGGGAGTACAGTCCCTGAAGCCGTACTTTTTCACTTTGAAGTTCTTCGATCTCCCTGCCAAGAAGTTCAATTTCCTTCTTATTTGTCGCCGTTTCTGTTTCATTTCGATGCAATTCTCTTGTAAGAAAATCGATTTCACCGGCAATCCGGTTGATCTCATTTTCTACAGCCCGTCTGGCAACACTGATTTTCTCTTTTCGGGTTTCAGCTGCATTCTTTTTCTCTTTTTCTTTTTCAATGCTTCCCGATGCAGCCGTGACTTGCTTTTCCAAAGAAGCTATCTCTTTTTTATACTCGTTTTGCAATGTCTTTCGGCTTACGATTCCGGGGCCCTGATGATTGACATCAGCATAAGAGATCAGCCCGTCGGCGAAAAAAACCGTCCCGTCAGGATCAATATAATGCAGCTCTTTTTTTTCCGAGAGAGGGCTTTGCCCGGCTTGAAGCGGAATAACTTTCCCCAGAGTGTGTCTGAGAAAGGCGTCGACGTGAGGATGAGAGGCTTGGCATTTCTCATACAATGACCCTGGCTCAACGGCTGCATCATGTTCAGCAGATGAGACAAAATAGAAACCTTCGCCTTTACCGCGGCCGGACAGAAATGCTTTCAGCCTGTCCAGGGATTGCGAGTCCCCGATCAGCGCCTGTCCCTTTTCAGAAAGAATGCGGTCCACAAGTGGCTCAAAGCCTTTTTTTACCTTAATGTAATCAGCCAAAATCGTTTGAACACGGAATTCATCTTTATTTTCAAGGATAGCTTTTGTCCCTTCCTGATATCCTTCGCGCTTTCTTTCAAGAAAATCCAATCCTTCTAACTTCGCCTTTAATGTTTGGAGTTCATTTTTCATCTCCCGGCAAGACTTTTCAGCAGCCTCGAGAGTCTGGTTTAACTGTTCAAGGTTTTTCTCTTCCTCTTCCTGGCGGCAGATCAGATCTTTCTGCTGTTCTTCTTTCTCCTGTAATTCCTTTTCTTTTAACGACCGTGATTGTCCCACATCTTCCGTCTCTTTATCTAATTGCAGGTTTTTCCCTTCCAGTCTCTGGATCCGTATTTGTATATTGTTGAGATCCGCCTCAATGGCGCTTATTCTTCCCTTAATATTCGATTGATCGCGCATGTTTTCCAAAAGGCCTGCGACTTTTTCCTGATGTTCTTCTTCTTTACGAGCGATTTCCGAGCGCAGTACATCCAATGATTCTTCATCAGCGATGACCTGCTCTTCAGCGCCGGTCTTTTCCATATCCAGACGCCTCAATTCTCTTTTCAGATCCTCGATCCGGCGTGATGCGATATGATTCTCTGTTTCAATATTTTGATTATCTTTATTGAGTTCGTCATTTTGTTGCTCATTGAATTCGATCTCTCTTTCAAGCCTTTCAATCGTGTTTTTCAAGCGTTCTAAAGCCATTTTAGATTCATAAAGGGCCGATTCTTTGCGGCTTCGCTCTTCCTCTTCCTGCATGAGTTGATATTGAAGGGACTCGTTATCCGCCGAAAGCTTATTCATCTCAACCATCAAAGAAGAATTATCCGCTTTTATCTTCTTTAGTTCTTTTTCCTTTTGCTTCTTTTCATTTGTATCATTTATATGCTGATAAGCATAAAGCGCTGTCTCCCGTTCTTTCAGTTCAGTGTAGATCTCCTTATACTGCCTGGCTTTTTCAACCTGCCGCTCTAAAGTCTTTAATTGACGCTCGACCTCAAAGAAAATATCTTTGAGGCGGTTCAAGTTTTCCCTCGTCGTATCAAGCTTTCGCGTGGTCTCTTTTTTCCGGACCCGGTATTTCATGATCCCGGCAGCCTCTTCAAAAATAGCGCGCCGTTCTTCGGCTTTCGTTGAAAGAATCTGAGAAATCATCCCCTGTTCAATGAACGAGTACGCGCTCATCCCGATTCCGGTGTCTGTGATCATCTCCTGGACATCACGCATGCGCACTTTTTGTTTATTTATATAGTACTCTGAATCTCCGTCTGAAAAGAGTTTCCTTGAAATAGAGACTTCATTATACTCACTGGGAAGCAGATGCTTTTCATTGTCCAGGACGACATGGACTTCTGAAAGGTTTAAGGGCTTTCTGTCAGAGGTCCCGCTGAAAATAACATCCTGCATACGTCCTCCGCGAAGCTTTTTTGCACTTTGCTCGCCGAAAACCCATCGCAAGGCGTCGGTGATATTGCTTTTTCCGCAGCCGTTAGGGCCGACAATACAGGTCATGCCCGGAGTAAAAGTGATTTTGACTTTATCGGGAAAGGACTTGAATCCAAGAAGCGAGATCTCTTTTAAGAACATATCAGCCCCAGCATCCGGCCTTAAACTTATTTTCCAATTCCGCTTTGATCATCTGTGTCATCTCAACGGTGTTCTTGAATAAAGTGTCAAAGATGACGCTGTGATCTTCTTCAAAAATATTCTCTAATTCATAGGAGATCTCATTCAACTTGGCCAGGACATTGACCAGAGTCTCATTTTCGGGGAGGCTATGTTCGATCTTCCGGCACTCTTCTTCGCCCAGAGAGAGCATAGCTTCTTGCCCGGCATGACAATAAGGACAATTCTCGGGAAGTTCACTCATCCAGTGAACATATCCGCAACGTGAACATTTATACATCATCTTTGCCTCCGTTATCTGTTTTCAGGGAAATACTCCCCCATTTTTATAGCCAGGATTCTTCCGATATAGATAAAAGGCGTATCAATAATTGCTACAATGAGCTTAAGCAGATAAGTCGTAATGATGATTTGGATCAACTGAGAAAAGGGCAGGGTCCCGGCGAAAGCCATCAATGTAAATATCAGCGAATCTAAAAGTTGAGAAATCAATGTTGAAAGATTATTGCGAAGCCAAAGATGTCTCCCCCCTGTTTTTTCTTTCCAGAAGTGAAAGGCCCAGATATCGTGATACTGGCTGATGAGATAGGCAATCAGCGATGCAATGGCAATACGCGGCATAAGGGAAAAGATCGCCTTAATATGAGGATGCATGACATCAAAGGAAGAAGGAGTAAAGAAAATAGCAAAGTTCATGACAACCGTCATAATAAAAAGAGCGGCAAATCCCTGAACCATTCCTTTTTGAGCGACTTTTTTGCCGTAAATCTCTGAAAGCATGTCTGTCGCCCAGAAGATCCCTCCATACAAAAGATTACCCAAAGTGGCTGTCATTCCGAAAATATCGATAAATTTGACTACCTGTATATTGCACAAGATAATGTTCATGACGATAATTGCCAGCAAGCCTTCTTTTTTAAACAAGCGGAATAATATGATACTGATCCCAAAATCAAGAAAAATAAACAAAATCCATAATAATTCATTACTCATAGTTCACTCCATTTTCCTGTTGATTATACGAAATCCCGGACGATTGTAAAGAGATAATGGAATCAATTTCATGAAGGGCGGAAATCAGCATACTCCACCGCCCGGCATGGAATAAAACCCTGTCCTTTTACAGAAACAACTCCCGTGGAACATAATATCACACCGTACAAACAGGAGCTATAATAATCTGCAAACCGCGCAATCTCTTTCATGGTGATATTTCCCGCCGGTCATAGCAAAAGACAGTGCTCATATTCCTTCTTCGGCCTGATCCCTTGTGTTGTCCGTCGAAAACCGGCTTTATCAAAAGTCTCACAGACGATCCAATAGAGAAAAAATGTGTTTCGGGTTCCTGAAAAAGAGGGAAACATATCCTTTTTGTCATGGGCCTAGAAGGGTTCAAACCGGTTGATATCCCAATAAAATTGCTTTGCCTCTTCCTGGATTTTCAAGACAGTCTCATAATGCTCTTTTTCCCATTGTTCCATTGATGCAAAAAATCTTTTTAAAACAGGCTCATGAGCTTCTTCTTTTTTTCGCCTATAAAAATCAACAGATTTGATTTCAAGCAAAGCCGCTGTGGACATTGCGCTGAACAGGATCTGGTCTTTTGCTATGCGTTTCAAAAAATCATCACTTATGACGGGACTGTATGGTTTTTCTCCCTCGGCCTTTTCAATTCCCTGCCAACCGCTCATATCCCGTTCATCGATTTTTTTATACAAGTCAAGAAGATAATTGTAATGGGATTTTTCTTCTTCGGCCCGTTGGACAAAAAAATCTTTTACTTCGCCGTCAGCTTTTTTTGAAGCCGTCTCATAGAGGACGACACTGTCCATCTCTGCCATTAACCCCTCTTGTAAAGCATTCTTTAAAGAATCATGATTCATAAAGCCTCCTTTCATCTGGCTCTTTTAATTTATCACCGCATAAAGGAAATGCAATATGCTTTCACATGCGCTCCACAGTCTTAATACCCAAAAGCCTCAGGCCGACTTTCAGGACTTCTGCCGTTTTTACCGAGAGCTGAAGCCGTGATAAGGCCGTTGGCTCGTCCTCTTTGAGGACAGGAAGAGAATTATAAAAGGTGTTATATTTTTGAGCGATATCAAAAAGCTGTTCGGCAACGATATTGGGCCTGTAGGCCTCGGCCGCTTTGTGCACACTGTAAGGAAATTGTAAAAGGGAAATAGCCAAAGTCCGTTCTGTCTCATTGACTATGTCAAGAACATTCCCCTCAGGCAAGAGGAGTCCGCTTTCTTCGGCCTTCCGTCTCAAAGACTGAATACGGGCATAGGTGTACTGAAGGTAAGGTGCGGTATTACCTTCAAACGAAAGCATCTTATCCCAATCAAAAATAACATTACTCGTTCGGTTCTGGCTTAAATCAGCATATTTTACAGCGCCTATCCCGACAACACGAGCCACTTCTTTTTTGTCCGTATCATTCAAGTCGGGATTTTTTTCATCGACGACCTGCCGGGCCCTTGTAACCGCTTCAGAGATCAAATCCTTTAACTTAATGACATTCCCTTTTCGTGTGGAAAAATGGCCGTCTTTCAATCCCATCAGCCCGAAGGTGACATGGACCAGCTCAAAGTCCCAGCCAAGGCGCATTGCGATTTTGAAGACTTGTTTAAAGTGGCTTTCCTGACGGGCATCTGTGACATACACCATGCGGTTGACTTCATACTGTCTCGCCCGGAAAGCAATACAGGCCAACTCCGATGTTGCATAAAGAAATGCACCGTCTTTTTTTTGAATAATACACGGATGAAGGTTCTCTTCCTCTTCAAAAAAAACGACAAGAGCTCCTTCACTCTCCCGTGCCACCTGTTTTTCTTTCAACTCCCTGATAATGTCCGGCATAAGCGGATGATAATGTGATTCCCCATACATGGTATCAAAGTGAATATCCAGCTCTTGATAAAGGCGGCTATATTCTTCTAAGGAAATCTGCACGAATTCCTCCCATAAGGCTAAATTATCCGGATCATGGTTTTGGAGCTTGACCAGCTCTTTTCGCGCAGCTTCCGGCAAACCGGGATCCTTTTCACTTTCCTGCTCGAACCTGATATAGATCTTTTCCAATTCTTCAACAGGATTCTTTTTATAAGCTTCAGGATCCAACCAGCGTCGGTAAGCGACGATTAATTTACCGAATTGTGTCCCCCAGTCCCCGAGATGGCTGTCAGCGATGACCTGATACCCGAGAAATTGAAATATTCTCTTTAAGCTGTCCCCGATGACAGTGCTTCGTAAATGGCCCACATGCATGGGTTTTGCGATATTGGGAGATGAGTAGTCGATGATAACGGCACCCTTATGCGATATCTCTTTTGCCGGGGCGATGCCATCGTAAACTTGTTCTTCCAGATACTCTTTTTTTAATGTCATGTTGATAAATCCCGGGCCGGCGACTTCCACTTTTTCAAAACACTTTTCTTTTGAAAGTTCATCTGTCAGGGCTGAAGCGATTTCTCTGGGATTTCGCTTTAATGCCCGGGCTGAACTCATGGCAAAATTTGACTGGTAATCCCCAAACAGGCTGTTATTGGTTTTTTGTATTCTGGCTTCCTGTGCGGCTTCTTTTCCAAATAATCGTACGGCCGCCGCACTGATCCGTTTTTCCAAATCTGTTTCAATCATAGCTGCTCCTATGTAAAGCTCTTGCTCCAGGCCATATAATCCTTCAAAGCGTCTTGCTCGATCTGTTGATGGATCTCTAAAACCGCATCCAGGCTTTCTAAAAAACAGTCTGCTAATTCAGGATAAAACATCTTACTCCGTTTACAATCCTCTAAAATACTCTCAATAAAATTTTTCCCTTTGCGAGGCCTGTACGCTCTGTCCTCCAGCATCGCACAGACAATATCAGAAATCGCAATGGCTTGGGCTTCCATTTTAAATTTCTCCCCCTCAATATGAAAAGGGTATCCTGTCCCGTCCATACGCTCATGATGAAAAGAGGCATACTCGTGAAGGTCTTCCATCTCCCCCATCTGTTTTATCAGAACATTGGAATAGAAAGGGTGAGTCTGCACAAGAGAGAGTTCGCGAGGATTAAGAGGGCCGTTCTTCTCAATGATCTCTCGGGGAAGGATCAGTTTTCCGATATCATGAAGCAGCCCTGCAATTTTAATTTTATAAATTCCTCTCTCATCCCACCCCAGTCTCCGTCCGCAGTATTCAGCGATAGAGGAGACTCCTGATGAATGGGCATAGGTATATTGGCTTCGAAAATCAACGGCATAAGCGGCAAAGCGGGCCACATTGATTGTTGATTCTTCATCCAGGTATCCTTCTTCACTACGGAATACCCGGGAAAGCCACTCCATAATGTTGGCGGATTTTAAAGCCTGCCAAAAGGTCATGTCTTCACTGAGCCGTAAAAAGGCCTTAACAAGTTCAGGCGCAAACATTTTCCCCTTTTGTTCTTCAATAAGCTTTTTATTCGGAGCAATCTGGTCAAAAAGATTTTTATGCCAATCGATGAGGACTTCAACACGGTCTGCCAGGTGAAGAACATCACTTAATTCAAAAGAAGGAGAATCCGAAAGTCTTGAAACTGTATTCCAGTATCTGTGATGATGTTCGACAACAGGCGCCATGGGAGCCAGTTTCGGAACGAAGTTCAACAGAGCTGCTCCCCGGGAAGCATGCTGCTGAGCTCCGTCATAATTAAAATGCAGCAATTCTTCTTTTTCCTTTTTTGTGATCACTCCGATATCATGAATCAAAGCGGCATAGGCGAGCTGATAGAGTTCCTTGACTTGAAGCCCGGTTTCTTTGCCCAAACGAAAGGCAATATAAGCCACACGGTGATGATGATCATAAAGTTCGTTCTCCACTAAATCCAAAGCTGAAGCCAAAGCTCCCAAGGTATCAAACAAATGCATTTTCATGACATCCCCTTTCCTCTCCTACTGTACCAAAAAAGGACTTCTTTTGCAATCAATCCTTCAGACAAAAGCGAAACGGGCCTAAAAGCAACCGGCTTTCCGAAGGGGCACCCTCTTTAATCGCCGGTTTGAATCTTCCTTCCCGAATACCCTTTAAGACGGCTTTGTCCAAACGGGGGAATCCACTGCTTTGTGTGATGACAGCCTCTAAAAGACGCCCCTCCGGGCTGATCAGGACTTCCGCCCAGACCTCACCCTCTTCATTATTCTTACGCGACAGGTATGGATAGTGAACATCGATCTCCAAAGCAGAGGCCGGAGATTCTTTTAAAGCCCTGTTTTCAAGCAGCAGGGCATCTTCCTGAACTGATCCTTTTTCGGACGCTTCCCGGTCCCGGAAAGAAGGATTCCTGTTTAAATTCTGCAGAGTGTCACTATCGTGTATTTTTTCAACCTTAAAACCTGTTATTTTTTCTTTTTGACTCCGGTATACGGCCCTTAGGGGTGTTCTTTTATCAAGCTCGCTGCCCCGTCCCTCCCGGGGCCCCGTCAATAACAGGATCCCGTGTACTAAAAGAGAAAAGAGAAGAAAGGGTAAGAAAGCGTTCTTCATACCATGCCCAATTCACCTGGGGGAAACTTCCAAAGCGACGTGTGAACATCCTTCGCTTTCCAGAAGATCCATGAGAGAGACAATGTGCTGAAAAGCGGTCTCTTTGTCAGCTGCAATCACGACAACAGGTGAATCAGAACGGCTGCGTATAAGCCTTGTTATCTCCTTTTCAGACAGTTTTTCACCGTTTCCCCGGGAAAAAAGCCCTTCTTTTGTGATTGTAAAACGGATTTCCTCCCCCTCGGCGCTTACCCCGCTTTGTGCTGCGGGCAGATCGATTTTTAAAATGCGGCTGTCAGAGACCTGGATCAACAAAAGAGAAAAGAAGATGAGAAGGATAAAAATCGTATCTAAAAGCGGAATTAAATTGACTTCCCCCTCTTTGTCCCGCTCATACTCTTCTCTGACATCCCATCGTTCCATATCTTTATTATACACCCGTTCTTTGGTGAATCCACCTTCAATAAAAGGAAAGGAGATCCCGTCCCTTTTCCCTGAGCCATCGCCGATGAAGGGAGTAATCAGCCATTTCTTTTCCCACAGCTGCCCAAAAGGCAGAAGAATGATCCGGAATCCTGAAATGGGTCAATTCATGAAGGATGACATAAGCCGAAATAATTTCAGGAGCCATGAGAAGGAGAGTGTTCAAAGTCACAGCTCTCTCAGAGGAGGCACTTCCCCAACGGGAACGCATTGGCCGGAACCTCCAGCGGTCAGCTACCAGTCCTGTCTTCGACTCTGCGTCTTTAATCAGCTTTTCAAAATAACAAGGAGCTTCCTTTTTCAGGAACTCATTCCACAGTTTAAAAAAAGAATCGGCTCCGTCTTCGGA
>Ga0129302_1000017_pt1 | contig 90225 bp, 87 predicted proteins | sample BlaSprsedimmetaG_FD_94476 | JGI IMG/M metagenome (GOLD analysis project Ga0129302, IMG submission 94476) | Hot spring sediment bacterial and archeal communities from California, USA to study Microbial Dark Matter (Phase II) - Blank Spring... | ecosystem: Environmental > Aquatic > Thermal springs...
AAAAGTTGAAGAGGGAAGATGTAGGGGCGACCGGCCGGTCGCCCACGAACCGGAAATTTCAACAAAACCACGGAACACACGGAAGGGGAAAAAACATCAGGTATCAGGTGACAGGAAGGCAGGTGACAGGAGACAGGTGTTCGCCGATTTTGGGGACACCCCATTTTTGCATCACAGCGCTTAAAAACACATCATCACAGTTCGGACAGGCATTCTGAGCTGAGCTGCCTGGCCGGTTTCCTCATCACTTATACTCCTTAGTGCCGTCACTAGGCTTTGTCTGTTTACTTTCGACTGCCGTGTCCTGTCTCCTGTCACCTGATACCTGTCACCTTTTTCTCACGTCCCGGTACAGCGGGTCCAGCCGCAATTGGGGCAGGTGGGGCACTTTTCGTCCGTGAGGGTGGCGCCGCAAACCGGGCAGTTGATGGTGTTGAGGTCCCTGCCGCCGCCGCTGACCGTTCCCACGTGACTTTCCAATATCTTGGCGATGGCGTCGGGAATGGATTGCACCAGTTCGCCGTTGTGAAAGGTGGGCTCCGATCCGCCGATCCCCTTTAATTGATGGGCCACGTCGCTGGCGGGAATACCGCTGCGCAGGGCCAGGGAAGCCAGGCGGCCGATCGCTTCGGCGTCCGCCATGGTGGAATAGCCGCTTTTCCCGATTGAGCAGAATACCTCGAATGGGCGCTCGTTAAAAAAGGTGACGGTAATGTACAGGTTGCCGAAACCGGTGGGAATCTTGTGCGTAAACGCGGTCAGGGCATCGGGGCGCTCCATGGGTTGGGGAGTTTCCGCGTCGGCCCGGTTGAGCACCTGGACCGCACGACAACCGTCGCGGTATACGGTCAACCCCTTGATATTCATGGAGAATGCCATGCGGAAAGCGGCGGCGATATCTTCCCGCGAGGCCTCGTGCGGGAAGTTGATGGTTTTGGACACCGCGCTGTCAACGGATTCCTGGAAAGCCTCCTGCATTTTAAGGTGGTCTTCGGGGGCGATCTCTCCGGCGGTGACAAACCAATCGGGGTGGGTCTCTTGCGGATGATCTTCCCGCCACTTGGCGTAAATGGGGTGGACGTCCCGGATTTCGCTGTCCAGGATACGTGACACCACTTCAAAAGCAAACACCGGTTCAATACTGGAGGAACATCCGGCCAGGCGGGAGATGGTGCCGGTGGGAGCGATGCTCAAGACCGACGCGTTGCGCATGACGGATCCAGCGTAAATCGATTGCTCAATGCGGGGAAACGATCCGCGTTCTCCGGCCAATTCACGCGATGCGGCGGTGGCCTCCTGTTTGAAAAAACCGGCGATGCGCCGGGCCAGGTCCAGGGCTTGCGGCGAATCGTAGCGGATACCGGCCAGCAACAACAGGTCCGCGAACCCCATTACTCCCAGGCCGATGCGGCGGTTGGCCTCGGCCATCTCCCGGATCGGTTCCAGGGGGTAACGGTTCACGTCGATCACGTTGTCCAGAAAGCGTACTCCCATGTGGATGGTTTCACGCAGGCGTTCCCATTGAACCGGATCATCGTGGCCGGATTGATAAAAGTTGGCCACGTTGATGGAACCCAGGTTGCATGCCTCGTAATCGTGAAGGGGCTGTTCGCCGCAGGGATTGGTGGCACGAATGGGGCCCTGGGCCGCGGTGGGATTGAGTTGGTTGACCCGTTCAATAAACACCAGTCCGGGGTCGCCATTGCGCCAGGCTGAATCCACCATGGCTTCAAACACCTGCCGGGCCGGCAGACTGCCCGTGGCATTACCGGACTGGGGATCCAACAGTTCGTAATCGGCTTGGTTTTCCAGGGCATGGATAAAGGTTTCCGTGACGGCCACGGAGATATTGAAGTTCTGCGCCGTGTGCCCGTCGCGTTTCATATCGATAAAAGAGAGGATATCGGGGTGGTCCACGCGCAGGATGCCCATGTTGGCGCCTCTGCGCGTTCCTCCCTGCTTGACCGCTTCCGTTCCGGCGTCAATTACACGAAGAAAGGAAACCGGTCCGGAAGCGATACCCTGGGTCTTGCGCACATAACTGCCCTGGGGCCGGATCCGTGAGAAATCAAATCCGGTCCCTCCCCCCTCTTTGTGAACCAGGGCCGCGTTTTTCACGGTTTCGAAAATGGCTTCCAAGGAATCTTCCACTGGCAGGACGAAACAGGCGGAAAGGCAAAGCCCCCGCCCCGCTCCGGTTAAAGTGGGCGAGTTGGGCATGAAATCACGCTTCATCATGGCTTCCAGGAAACGCTTTTCCCAATTGCGTTTTGCGTCAGCGTTTTTTTCAGCCTGGGCGACGTATTGCGCCACGCGGTTGAACAACTGGGACGGGCGGGTCTCTTCCGGTTCACCAGCGGCGTTGCGTTTAAAGTAGCGAGCCCGAAGGATCTTTATGGCGTTTTCCGTGAATCCTTCCATCCCCTTCTCCTTATCTAGTACTCATGTATTTTAGAGCCCCATATATGGTGTGTCAAGGGAAAATTACAATGTCTCGGGAAAAATTTTGATATTCTTGACAATTTATACTAATATATTTTATCATGTAGTGGGACAAAATGGGACAAAATGGGATAATGCAGCGTTTTCGGGGTAGTTACAGTGCCAGAATCGATGATCGCGGTCGTCTGAAAATCCCCGCCCGCTTTCTGTCTGTATTCGAGACAGAGTATGGGCGCGAGGTGTTTGTCACCTCTCTGAACGGCGATCATGTCATCCTCTATCCCATTCGCGTCTGGGAAGAGATGGAAAGCCGGATTGAATCCCACGGGTCGTGGGATCCGGATATGGATGATTTTATGAACCGTTTGGGGTTTTTCGGCGTAGAGAGTGCAATTGATTCCAAAGGCCGCATTCTGATGCCTCCGGAATTGCGCCGGGAAAGCCGCTTGCAAGAGGAAGTCCGGGTATTCGGCAAGGCCAATCACCTGGTGATCTGGAACGCGGAATTTTTCCGGGAGCGTGAACTGGGTGAACAGTACAGCAAGGAAAAGCTTCACCGTATCGCAAGGATCTTGAATGGAACCCCGCCACTACCCGGTCATGAGCAATGAAATCATCGACCTGCTGCGGAATGTGCCGCCCGGGTGGATGATTGACGGGACCGTCGGCCTGGGGGGACACGCGCTTCGAGTATTAGAGGAAGTGCCGCAATTGCGGGTTCTGGGAATGGATATGGACAGCAATAGCTTGAAAGAGGCCAAACGGCGGCTGGACCGCTGGAAAGAGCGCGTGGTACTGATCCAGGCGGATTACACGACGAGCCTGGATCGTCCCGAAATCCGGAATCGCGACATAACCGCCGTGCTGGTGGATCCGGGTATTTCCAGTTGGCAGCTTCAGGATGCCGTCCGCGGTTTTTCCCACAATCTTGACGGGCCCCTGGATATGCGCAAGGATCGCGGTTCTGGAATCACCGCCGCGGATGTGGTCAATAACTGGGATCAGGTACGTCTCGAGACCGTGTTCCGCAACTATGGAGATATTCGGCGTGCCGGCGAACTGGCCAAGCGCATTATTGAAACGCGTCTTTTCGCGCCGATCCGTACCACGGCCCAACTAAAGCAAGTGGTGGAAAAGGTGTTCGGCTCGCGCTTCCCCCGTGGAGTGGTGCATCCCGCCGCCCGGGTATTTCAGGCCCTGCGCATCTGTGTTAACCGTGAGCTGGATGGTGTGGAAACCTTTATCATGCGTTTGCCCGCTAAAATGGAATCCGGGGGGCGGATTCTCTTTATTTCATTTCACTCTATTGAGGATCGCCTGGTGAAGCAGTCTTTGCGCCGCTTGCAGGCGGACGGCAAGGTCAACTGCCTGCGGCCCTTTCCCATCTTGCCGCAAGCGGCCGAACGGCTGGAGAACCCCCCTTCTCATTCGGCACGGCTACGGGTTGCGGAGGTGGCATGAAGAAAAATGCTCCCGTCCGCCGCCGCACCGCCGCGGTTTCCATCTTCGTGGTCTTTATGCTGTTTATCCTGCTGTTTACCTATTCCAGCCTGAATTTGAAAAGCATCGATTACGGCTACAAGATGCAGACGTTGACCCAACAAGCGGAAACGTTGGAGATAGAGATCGACAAGTTACTGGCGAAACGGGCGTTCCTGGTCAGCCTTGAAAGGGTGGATCGATTGGCCCGTTCCCGGCTTGGTTTGGCTCCACCGACGCCTGAACAGGTGATCCGTGCGGTAAGGGGGAGCCATGAAGATTAACCGGCAGGAGCGCAACCGGACTTTCGTGGTTTTTCTGTTTTTCGGAATCTGGGGTTTGGGAATTGTGTTTACCTTGGTGCGTCACCAGGTGTTCAATTACAGCCGCTATCTGGAACGGGTGAAGGCCCAGAGCAAGGGGATTGTAACGCTTCATCCCCGCCGCGGCACCATCTACGATCGCAACGGTGAAATCCTGGCCATTTCCGTGCAATCCCATTCGGCCTTTTTAACCGCAAAAGAACCCGATCGTTGTTTGAAGTTGTTTGAGCATCTGCAGCGCACCTTGCCGGTTTCCACCCCGGATGCCGGCGAAATTCGCCGCCGCATCAGGCGTGGAGATCGTTTTATCTGGTATCGTCGCAAGCTGAACGACGAAGACTACCAGCGTCTGGCTACATTGCAGAAGCGCCTGGAAGAACCCGTGTTGCTTCACTTCATTAAGGAATACCGGCGTGTCTATCCCCAGAAAGAGGTGGCGGCGCACCTGCTGGGCGGAGTGGGGATCGATGAGCAAGGGCTTTTTGGTATCGAGTATGGCCTGGACAGAATGGTGCGCGGCCGGGGAGGCAAAGTGCGGGTCCAACGGGATGCGCGGCGCAGGGTATTTGCCGTGGAACCCATTGATGAAACCCGGCCCGGCCGGGATGTAACGCTCACCATAGACGTCCCCTTGCAATACATGGTCCAGCGGGAACTGGAGTTGGGAGTGCGGCGGTTCAACGCGCGCGCGGGGGCCGCTATTGTTATGGATGTGCATGACGGTTCCATCCTGGCCATGGCCAGTTATCCGAATTTCAGCCCGGATCTGGCCTGGAAAGTTCCCTACAAGCGGGTCCGCAACAAGGCGTTGTCTTTTTTATATGAGCCGGGATCCACGTTTAAAGTCGTTTTGGCCGCGGCGGCCCTGGAAAACCGTGTGGTGACAATTTCCCAGGAGTTTGATTGCGGAAACGGGCATTTCGTAATCCGCAACCGCCGCATTGAGGATGTGCACCCTTTCGATCGCCTCAGTTTTCGCGATATCATTGTTCAGTCCAGTAATGTGGGCGCGGCCCGGGTGGGGCTGGCCCTGGGGTCGGAACGTTATTACCACGCCATCCGGGCCTTCGGGTTTGGCCGGCCCGTGGCATTGGATCTGCCGGGAAATGAGGCTGGATTGCTGAAACCGGCCCGCAGTTGGAGCGAGGTGTCACCGGCATTCATGGCGTTTGGTTACGAAATCATGGTGACGCCGTTGCAGATGGCCCGTGCTTTTAACGCAATCGCTGCCGACGGCTGGATGGTTGAACCCAGACTGCTGAAAAAAGTGGAAGGCATCTCGCTGGATCATGCAAAAGGCTATCGTGTGATTTCAACGGATACGGCGCGGCAGATTCAAACCATCATGCGTGAGGTGGTTGAGCGGGGTACCGGCCGGAAATCCCGGGTTTCCGGGCTGACGATCGCCGGAAAGACCGGCACTGCGAAAAAAGTGAAAAACGGGCAGTACAGCAACAGTTACGTGTCCTCGTTCGGTGGGTTTTTCCCCCTGCCGTCACCGCGCTATACACTTTTCATTGTGGTGGACGAACCACGCACCCTTTATTACGGTGGCGACGTGGCGGCCCCACTATTTCAATCCATCTGTGAGCGCATGCGCATAACGGAAAGGGTTTTTCCCTTGGAGCTGGCCCAGGGCTGATCAAATGAAATTGGAACAATTAATCCAAGGCGTGCGTGTACTGGAGCGTCTGGGCGGGAATCCTGAAATACGGAGTCTGCGTTATGACTCACGCCGGGTGAAACCCGGGGATTGTTTTGTGGCCGTGCGCGGATTCAAGCGTGACGGCCTGGATTTTCTGGATCAAGCATTGGCCAATGGAGCGGTGGCCGTGGTGACTGAGCACGCTCCCCGGACGGGTCTTCCTCCTGTGGCCTGGGTCCGGGTGGCGGATGATCGGGCCGCTCTAAGCCGCATGGCGGCGAACCTCCTTGGATCCGAGGCGGGAGGGGTGCGGATGATCGGCGTTACGGGGACCAACGGCAAGACAACGGTGGCGGGCCTCATCGCGGCCATTCTTTCCCGCATTGCCCCCACCGGCTTGTGCGGCACCCTGGGGATGACGTTGCAGGGCGCTGAAACGTCATCATCCTTTCATCCCTCCCGCCTCACCACTCCTGAATCAGTGGACTTGTTTGAATTTGGAGCGGAAGTGGCTGCCGGCGGCGGCCGCTTTATGGTGATGGAAGCGTCTTCCGCTGCCATCGCTCTGAAGCGGGTGGCTGATATTCCTTTCAGTCTTGGTGTGTTCACGACTTTTTCCGGTGATCACCTCGATTTCCATCACACCATGGAGGAGTATTTCCGGGCCAAGCTCAGCTTGTTCCAGAGCCTGGGGCGAGACGACTGGGCCGTTATCAATATCGATGATCGCGCGGCCTCGCGAATCGTTCCTGAACTGCAATGTCGCTACCTGACCTACGGTTTTGCCGCGGGAGCGGATATCACCTCCGGGGATTGCCATTTTTCCCTGCATGGCCTGCGGGCGGTGGTTCGCACTCCATTGGGCGAGGCGCAGTTGCAATCACCGCTTGTGGGTCGCATCAACCTGCTCAACATCATGGCCGCCGTGGCCGCGGCCACGGTGCTGAAGGTACCCATGGAAGATATTGTTTCCGCTATGGCCGTCACGCCTCCGATGCGGGGGCGGTTGCAGCCGGTATATTGCGGGGACTTTGCGGTGGTGGTGGATTTCGCGCATACGGATCGCGCCCTGCTGCAACTCCTCTTGTCTTTGCGGGAAGTCACTTCCGGAAAGGTGATACTGGTATTTGGAGCCGGAGGCGACCGGGATGTGACCAAGCGCCCGCGCATGGGGCAAGTGGCGGCGGATAACGCGGATTTCATTCTGGTGACTAGCGACAACCCCCGATCCGAAGATCCGCATGCCATTGCCGCGGCCATTACCGCCGGATTTCCGCGTGATTTTTCCCGGTTCAAACTGGAGCCGGATCGCAGGCAGGCCATTTTCTTTGCCCTCGATATGGCCCGGCAAGGTGACACGGTGGTGATTGCCGGCAAAGGTCATGAGACCACGCAGACCATCGGCAGTGAAATAGTGCATTTCAATGATGCCGAAGTCGTTCGGGATTGGCTCGAGCAACAGGGTTCAAAGGAGGCCTGACGTGCCGGAATTAGCACTCGGAATGATCGCTTCCGCCACGGCAGGAGATCTGGAAGGTGGATCTTTGAACCAACCGGTACGTCGGTTTCTGTTTGACACCCGCGAACTGAATGAATCCGATTGTTTGTTTTTCGCCTTGCGGGGAGAGCATACGGACGGGCATTGTTTCCTTGATAAATTGGGCGCCTTTCCCGGCAGCGCCGCCGTGGTGTCAGAGGATTGGCGGGGAAAAGTTTCCGTACCGGTCATACGTGTCAAGGATCCCCTGGCAGCGGCACAGCAACTTGCGTCCCATATACGCGCTCACGGTTCAGCGGTGCGTTATGCGGGCATTACCGGCAGCGCGGGCAAAACGTCGGCCAAAGAGTTTTTGTTTCAACTCCTGGGATCCAGGTTTCGGGCGTACCGTTCCAGGGGAAACTGGAATAACCGCATTGGTTTGCCTTTTTCTTTGTTGAATATGGGTGATGACACCGAAGCCGCTGTGTTTGAACTGGCCATGAGCGATCCCGGTCGCGGTGAAATTCATAGCCTGGCAAAGATTTTGCGGCCCGATGTCGCCGTGATTCTCAATGCACTACCGGTTCACCTGGAATTCCTGGGTTCCGTTGAAAACGTGGCCCGGGCCAAAAGCGAGATTACCGATTTCCTTTGCGCAGATGATTGCCTGGTGCTGAACGGAGATGATGCTTTTCTGGCCGCGGTCCTGACGGAGCGTCCCGGCCGGATGGTGCGTTTTGGTCGCAATCCGCACGGCAACGATGTGGTGTTGGCCGGCGTGGAGCGAAGCGGTCATGGTTGTGTCATGAAAACCATCTGGTGGGGAAAGTCGGCCCGTTTCCACACCAACCTGATTCACCATGTGCATCTGGATAACCTGTTTGCCGCCATGGTCACGGCCTACCAGCTCGGCGTCGACCATTGTGAAATGCAACGGGTCATGGATCGCATGGAGCCCGTAAACGGTCGGGGTGTGATCCGCAGGCTGAAACACTTCACCGTGGTTGATGAAACCTACAATTCCAATCCCGAAGCGGTGAAACGGGTGCTGGCCTGGGTGGCGACTGAGTTCAGCCTGCCGCGGGTGGCGGTTCTGGGCGACATGCTGGAACTGGGGCCACGGGAATTGGAATTTCATCGCGAAGTCGGCGAGTTCTGGGCCGGTCTCGAATACGCCGCCCTGATTACGGTCGGCCCCCGGGCGCAAGTGATATTTCAGGCCGCTCTCGAAGCCGGCGCGGACCCGAAGCGCGTGGTTGCTCTGCCCGACGCCGCAGCAGCGGCGCAATACCTGAAAAGTCGCTTTTCTGACCCCTGTGTTTTGGTATTGAAAGCATCGCGGGGAATAGGCCTGGAGCGAATCCTGGAGGAGTTATCTCATGATTGAGTCTGGAGTGGCCGTGGTTGGTTTCGGGCGAACCGGTCGCGCCATGCTCGATTTCCTCCTGGAAAGCGGGGATCCACCTTCTTTAATGTTGTATACCGACAAACCGCCGGATCGCGATGAAACCGTCAGAACGTACAAACGCAGGGGCGTGTGCTTTTTGGCCGGGCCGGGCGACTTTGCCCGCCTGGGGACGGCGCATACCGTAGTGCTCAGTCCCGGTGTGGATGGACGTGCGGAGCGCTTTCAGGATTTGAGGAATCGTGGTGTTTCGGTTGTGTCCGAAATCGAGTACGCGGCCGGCTGCAACCAGGCAACCATTGTGGGCGTTACCGGCACCAACGGCAAGTCCACGACAGTGAGTTTGATTCATCACCTGCTCCGGCGTGCCGGACGGTCTGCTTTTCTTGCCGGAAATATCGGCACGCCGTTCGTTTCACTGGTGCGGAAAATGAAAAAGAGTGACGTGGCCGTATTGGAGATATCCAGTTTCCAACTGGAAGAGATCCGTGATTTCCGACCTCACGTGGGTGTGCTGCTGAATCTTACTCCCGATCACCTGGACCGCTATCCCGGAGTGGATGCCTATGCCGAAGCCAAGCAACGTCTGTTTGTCAATCAACAACCGGGCGACTTTGCGGTCGCCAATGGGGATGATCCCCTGGTCAGGCAATTGCTGGAATCGGTCAGCCGCGGGAAAAAGATATGGTTTTCAAGCGCCGGGCATCTTCGCGGTGGCGTGTATCTGGAAAAAGATGAAATCCACCTGGATTTTTCTTTAAAAAAAGACCGCGTGCCCCTGAACACGTTTCCATTGCCCGGGCCCCACAATCTGGAAAATTACCTGGCCGCGGCCGCGGCCGTGCACCTGCTGGGCGTGAGTGGTCGTGATATCGCCGCCGGGGCGGCCGATTTTTGCGGCTTGCCGCACCGTATGGAAACCGTGGGCATTGTGGAAGGTGTGCGGTTCGTAAACGACTCCAAGGCCACCAACGTGGATGCCGCGCAAAAAGCGATTCTCAGTGTGAATGTTCCCGCGGTGCTGATCCTAGGCGGCAAGGACAAAGGCGGTGATTTCGCCGGTCTGGAAGCGTTGATTCATCAACGCATCAAGCGCGTGCTGTTGTTGGGGGAGGCAACGGATCGGATTCGCGCCCAACTTACCGGCGTTTCCGGCATCCTGGAGGAGGTAGAAGACTTGGCCGAAGCCGTAGACCGCGGTTTCGCCCTTTTGCGCGGCGGCGATGGCATGGTGTTGTTGGCTCCAGGGTGCGCCAGTTTCGACATGTTCAACAGTTTTGAACACCGGGGAGATGTGTTTCGTGCCGCGGTGACCGAATTGGGTATGCGCGCGAATTGTCTTGGAGGAGGCTGATCATGGTGCGTCGCGTGGGAATTGACCGCATCCTCATGGGCGTCATGGCCATGTTGATCCTGATTGGACTCATTATGGCCTACAGTTCCACCATGATCCTGGCAAAAGAGAAATACGGTGACAGTTTTTATTTTCTGAAACGCCAACTCCTGTGGCTGACCGTCGGCTTGATCGTATTTGCGGTTATGGTGATGCAGAAACGTGCGGTGTACCTCAAGCCGGCTATCGTCTATGCTTTCGTGCTGCTTGCCATAGTGGGGTTGACCCTGGTTTTTTTCAGCGGCAAAATCAACGGCACATACCGCTGGCTACACCTGGCGGGATTTTCGCTTCAGCCTTCGGAATTTGCCAAGGTGGCTGGGATCATGTATCTGGCGCTGGTTTTGGGGAGGCGCAATGGGGATGTCAATCACTTGCCCCGCTTAACCGTGATCCTGATCCCCTTCCTTGTGATGGAGATTCTCATTCTTAAAGAGCCCGATTACGGCACGTTTTTTCTCTTGGCCTTGATCGCGGTGGCCATGTTGTTTGTGGCCGGCTTGAAGTTGCGTTACCTTTTTGTATTTGCTGCGGCGGCCATGCCGGTCGCTTACTTGCTGCTGCGCCTGGATCCAGAGAAAATGCAACGCATCCTGGCCTTTCTCAATCCGGAAAAGTTTTTGAGCACATTCAATTTCCAGGCCGTTCAATCCCTCTATGCCGTCGGTTCCGGGGGTATTTTCGGTCAAGGGCTGGGCAGTTCGACCCAGAAACTTTTTTTCCTTCCTTACGCCTATACGGATTTTATTTTCGCCATTATCGCCGAAGAAGTGGGTCTCATCGGCTGCTTGCTGGTAATCGGATTGTTCGGCCTGTTTTTGAAGCGCGGCCTGAACATCGCGCGCAATTCCGGCCACCGCCAGGCCTACCTGCTGGTCACGGGGTTGACCTTTCTGCTGGTGGCGCAAGCTTTTGTCAACATCTCGGTCACCATAGGCATTTTTCCCACCAAAGGCATTGCGCTGCCGTTTATCTCGATTGGCGGCAGCTCCCTGATTTCGGCGATGCTGATCGCGGGAATTATCACTAACGTTTCCAGGCACGGAAAAACGGTGTTTGCCAATGATTAAATACAGTCGAATCAAGCGGGTGCACTTTACCGGTATCGGCGGGGCGGGCATGTCCGGCATTGCCGAGGTATTGCACAACATGGGTTTTCTGGTCAGCGGGTCCGATATAGCCGAAGGCAGTGCTGTAAAGCGTTTTCAAAGGATGGGCATTCCCGTTGCGATCGGTCACAATGCCCTGAACCTGGACGATGCGGAAACCCTGGTTTACTCAAGTGCCATTCGCAAAGACAATGTTGAACTGGTGGAAGCGAGGCGTCGCCGCATCCCCGTGATCCCCCGTGCGGAAATGCTGGGTGAGTTGATGCGCTTGAAGTTCTCTATCGCCGTAGCGGGTACACACGGAAAAACCACCACCACGTCGATGATCGCGACCATTCTTCATTTCGCCGGTCTGGATCCCACCTACGTGGTGGGTGGGCGCTTAAAAACCGAGGAAAGCGGAGCCAAACTGGGTCGATCCGATTACCTGATCGCCGAAGCCGACGAATCGGACGGAAGTTTTCTGCAGCTTTTTCCAACCGTTGCGGTTATCAACAACATCGAGGACGATCACCTGGATCATTACGGAGATATGGACCATCTTCTCACGGCTTTCACCACCTTTGGAGACCGGGTGCCCTTTTACGGTTCAATTGTACTCAACAGTGATTGTCCCAATTGCCGGCGTATTTATCCGCAACTGAACAAGAGGGTGCGCAGCTTCGGTCTGGGGGAAAGTGCGTCCGTAAGGGGCCGGGTTATGGAGGAATCGCTGTTTCGCACCAGTTTCGAGCTCTTGTTGGATGGCGAATCCCATGGCGAAGCGGTGATCAACGTGGGCGGGCGTCATAACATCATGAACGCACTCGCCGCTTCAGCCTCTTGCCTGGAGGTCGGGCTGGATACGCCACAGATTCTTGACGGCCTGGAAAAATTTTACCTGCCTGAAAGGCGGTTTCAGGTGCTGTTTCGTTCCCACGATTTCCTGGTGGTGGACGACTACGCCCACCACCCAACTGAAATAAGGGCGACCCTGGACACGTTGAAAAAGGGTGACTACCGTCGCATAATCGCGGTTTTTCAACCGCATCGTTACACACGGTTGCAGTTGTTGCAAGAGGGTTTTGCGGCAGCGTTCGCGGGAATCAGCCAAGTCCTGGTGGCGCCTCCGTATGCCGCCGGTCAAAAGGCGATTCCCGGTGTCAGCGGCATGACATTGGCGCAACGGGTCGACCAACTCAGCGGCACATCTTCGCGATTCCTGGAGGATTTTAACGCCATTACCGCCTATCTGGAAAAAGAGATCTGTTGCGGGGATGCGGTGGTGTTCCTTTCCGCCGGTGATTTGAGCCACCTGGCCCATGATTTTGCCGCGCGCATGGAGAGGTTCAGCCGATGAGGGAATTATCCGGAGTGGGGATTCGCGGCGAAGCGGAGTTTTTCCGCCGCGTCAACAACCGCACCCTGACCCGGCAAAAACGCATCCGTACCATCCAGGTCCGTGGGCTGCACGTGGTCCTGATTCTGATGGTGCTGGGCATGGGCGCCATGCTGGCCTGGCGGGCCGCGGATTTCCTGTTTACCTGGAAGCGGCTGGATGTGCAGTCTTTCCACCTGGTAAATCCTCCCCACTATGAGCGGGAGCGCGTTCACCAGATGGTTAAGCGCTATCGAGGCAATATCCTTGTCCTTGATTTTCACGACTTGCGCAGAGAGTTAATGCAATTGCGTGAGGTCCGTTCCGTGTCATTGACACGGCGTTTGCCGTCCACGGTGGAAGTGAATTTTGAATTGCGCACGCCGGTTTTTCAGTTCGATCGCAACGGGCAACACATGATCATTGATCGTGATGGCGTGGTACTGGAACAGAGCCGTGAACCCCAAAGCGGGCTGATCACGGTCCGGCACTTAAATGAATCGGATCTGCCGCGCTTGACCCCCTATCTGGCGGAGTTGGAAACCGTCCGTGACCAGGTGGAATACGTGGGCATGGATTCATTTCACCGCGTGGTAATCAAATGGCGGGGCCTCCCCGAGTTGGTCTATCCCCCGGCCCGGGACCTCTTACTGCGTCTTCGGGAGTACACGCAATGGAAAAGCCGCCTGGGACTTCACCGCGATATCCGCTACGTAGACTTAAGATTTGAAAACCGCTTTTATTTTGCATACAGGCAGGAGGCCTGAGGACCATGAAAGACAACTACCTGGTGGGAATCGACATCGGAACCAAAAAAATCTGCACCATCATCGGCCAGGTCAAAGCGGACAACGGCCAGGAAGAAATGGAAGTCATCGGCTATGGCATGGCGGAAACCAACGGGGTGCGCAAAGGCGTTATCGTGGATATGCAGGGAACCGTGGAGTCCATCCGCCGTTCCGTCAAGGAAGCAGAGATTACCGCGGGAGTGGAGGCGGAATCGGCTTACGTGAATATCTCCGGCAGCCACATCCAGTCCATCAACGCCAAGGGCAGCATCAACATCACCGGCCGCAATCGCGAAATCAGCAAAGACGATGTGGACCGGGCCGTAACCCACGGCAGCAGCATTATGCTCCCCAATGACAAGGATATCCTGCATGTGTTGACCCAGGAGTTTATCGTGGATTCTCAGGAGGGCATTAAAAACCCCATCGGCATGATCGGAACCAACCTGGAGGTCTACATCCACATCGTCACGGCTTCACTGACGGCAACCAAAAACCTTTTGATCTGCTTAAAGAAGGCCAAGATGGATGTGATTCGCATGGTCCTGTCTCATATCGCCACCGCGGAGTCGGTACTGATGCCGGATGAAAAGGAGCTGGGTGTCGCCCTCATCGATATCGGCGCTGGGACCACCGACATCGCGGTCTTTGAAAAAGGAGCATTGAGCTATTCAGCCACCATCGGTGTCGGTGGAGACAACTTCACCAATGACCTGGCCATCGGTACCCGTACTCCCATTGATCGGGCGGAGATGATTAAACGCAAATACGGCTGCGGCATGGATCCCGACTGGAAAAACCAGAACATCGAGATCCCCAGCGTGGGTGGCAAGAAGCGCCGCTGCATTTCCGTAGCCTTGCTCACGGATATTCTCAAACCGCGTGCGGAAGAGATATTCGAAATGGCCAAGGAAAAGATCGATTCCCAGGGTTTGTCCAATTCCATCAATGCCGGGGTGGTGATTACCGGAGGTTCGGCGCAATTGGAAGGATTGATCGAGATCGCCGATGATATTTTTGCCGCTCCTGTGCGTGTTGGCCGGCCTTTTGGCCTGGGAGGACTGATCGATAAAGTCAACTCCCCCGATTTCGCCACGGCCACGGGTTTGATTAAATATGGAATGCTTGACCTGAAAGATAGAGGAATTCTGAAGCAGAAGCCGGAAGGCTTTTTCCAGCGGGTCAAACGCCAGCTGGGATTCTAGGAGGGTGTCATGGCAGATCAAGTGCGAATCACTTACGCCAAGGAAAAGGCGAAAAAAGGCGCGGTATTGAAGGTGGTCGGCGTGGGCGGCGCCGGAGGCAATGCCGTCAACCGCATGATTGCTGAAGGATTGCAGGGAGTGGAGTTTGTTGCTATCAATACGGATATCCAGGATCTCTCCAACATCAAATCCCCTGCGCAAACCCTGCAGATCGGAGAGAAAATCACCCGTGGTCTGGGAACGGGGTCCAATGCCGAAGTCGGAATGCAGGCCGCTCTGGAGAGCACCGAGGCCATCATTGACCTGCTGGAAGGGGCCAATATGGTCTTTATCACGGCCGGCATGGGCGGAGGAACGGGTACCGGTGCATCACAAGTGGTGGCCAATCACGCCTCTTCCATGGGCGTGTTGACCGTGGCGGTAGTGACCCGGCCGTTTGAGTTCGAAGGCCAGTCCCGCAGTGAAGTGGCGGAAATGGGTATCCAGGGACTGATGAGCAGTGTGGACGCCATTATCGTGATTCCCAACCAGCGCTTGTTCGAACTGGAGGACGCGGACGTATCCTACAAAGACGCTTATAAACAGGTCGATGAGATCCTGCTGAAAGCGGTGCAGGGCATTTCTGATATTATCAACAGCCCGGGGTACCAGAACGTGGATTTCGCCGACGTGCGCGCGGCCATGAGTGAAAAGGGGATGACGCTTATGGGCACCGGAGAAGCCAAGGGAGAAAACCGTGCCGAGGAAGCCACGCGCAAAGCCCTGACTTCGCCTCTTCTGGATAATGTTTCTATTGACGGCGCGACCGGCATCTTGTACAACATAACCGCGGCCTCGAACCTGACGCTCAAGGAGATCGGTTTGATTTCCGAGATTATCAAGGGCAATAGCGCTCCGACGGCCAAAGTGAAATTCGGTATCGTGGACGATGAAGGTATGGGGGATGTTCTCCGGGTTACTGTGATTGCCACGGGATTCAACGATGAGTCCAAACGCAACTATTTGCGTTTCAAAGCCAAACCCACGCCGCCCCCGGCACGTCCCAGAACCCCGATCCAGGTGCCGCGGCCGGAACCCGCTATAGAGGATGAAGCACGGGAACCTGAGCGTTACGTGTTCAGAAAACGTGAATCATCGGTTAACCTGGCCGAAAATATCGAGTATATCAACGACAGCAGTCTGCCCAGCATGGCGCCGAATCCGGAAGACTTTGAAGATATTCTGGATGTCCCCGTGTTTCAGCGCCCCAAGGTAACGGAGAGGAAATGACTGAAATCACCCTGTTGATCCGCAATGTCCGTGAACTGGTCAATCCCGCCCACGACACAGTCGTTCGGGGGGGGCGGCTTAACTCACTGCGCCTGTCCCGCGATGTCTGGATCGGCGCCCAGGGCGAGCATATCCGCTTTGTGGGCTTTGAAACCGATTTCAAAGAAAATTGCCGCCTGGCCCCGGACGCGGTGGAGATCGATGGTTCCGACATGGTTGCCTTTCCCGGTTTTGTGGATCCCCACACCCACCTGCCCTTCGGAGGCACCCGCCAGGAGGAGTTCCGCCTCAAGTTGCAGGGAGTGGATTACCGCGAAATCGCGCGCCAGGGAGGCGGCATCAAGCGCACTGTCGCGGACACCCGGGCCATGACCCGGGAGCAGCTGGCCGCATCCGTGGAAAAGCGACTGGACCGGATGCTTCTTTCCGGAACCACCACCTGCGAAGCCAAGAGCGGTTACGGATTGGACCGGGATACAGAGATCAAACAACTCGAAGTCATCGATGCGGTCAACGAGTTTCATCCGGTTGAACTGGTGCCCACATTTATGGGCGCCCACGAAATCCCCGAGGAATTCGTTGGGCGAAACCGCGATTTCATTGACTTCCAGGTCCGGGAAGTCATGCCCGGAGTGCGTGAGCGAAATCTTGCCGAATTTGCCGATATCTTTTGTGAGGAAGGTGTGTTCTCCGTTGATGAAGCCGCGGAGTACCTGGACCGTGCCAGGGAAGTGGGATTCAAGCTTAAGATTCACGCCGATGAATTTACTTCCAACGGCGCCGCTAAACTGGCTGTGGATAAGGGGGCCCGCTCCGCCGAGCATCTCATTGCCATGACACCCGATGAGATCTCCGCCATCAGCGCCTCGGACACCGCGTGTATTTTTCTTCCCGGGGTTTCTTTCTTTTTGCGCATGTCAAAGTATGCACCGGCGCGATCCGTGATCAGTGAGAACGGTATCGTGGCCCTGGGCAGCGATTTCAATCCCGGCAGCTCCATGATTTCCTCCCAACTGTTTATTTTTCACCTGGGGGTGTTTCATCTGGGTTTGACCATCGAAGAAGCCTTGAACGCGGTCACCATTAACGCCGCCTATGCCATTGACCGCCAGGACTCCGTTGGGTCCCTGGTACCGGGAAAGAAAATGGATGTTCTGTTGGCGGACATTCCAGATTACAGCTACCTGGCTTATCACCCGGGGTTGATGCCATGGCACACCATCGTGAAATCCGGTGAAGTCGTGGTACAGGATTATCAACCCCTTTTCAACCGCTGACTTGCCGGGGGAGGTGACAATGATTCGTCAACCTGCTGTTGCCGGAATGTTTTATCCCGGCGATGCCGTCCAACTCCGCCGGCAGGTTGAGTCCATGATCCCCCCGGCACAGAGTGAAGTGCCGGTACTGGGTATCGTAGCGCCTCACGCCGGTTATATCTATTCCGGAGCTTGTGCCGGACGCGCCTGGTCCGGCGTGATTCCCAAAGACACAGTGGTGGTGTTGGGCGTGAATCACCGTGGAAGCGGTGCGCCCCTGGCGGTGGACAACCACGAAGCCTGGCGCACGCCGCTGGGTGATGTGTCGGTCGACCTGGAACTCGCCGAGATGCTGGCGGGCGAGGCTCCCATATTCACCCTGGATGACCGGGCCGGACTGGAAGAACACTCTCTGGAAGTCCAGGTGCCCTTTATCCAGGTAATTTCACCCCGGGTCGCCATTCTGCCCATTGTCGTCGGCGCCGTGGATCTGGAAACCGTTCTTGAGGCCGGCCGCATGTTGGCCGGAATTCTCTTTTCCAGGCGACCGAATCTGACCCTGGTCGCATCTACCGACATGAGTCATTATATTCGGGCGGAAGAGGCCCAACGCCTGGACCGCCGGGCCATTGATCGCATTCTAGCCCTGGATCCGGAAGGGTTGTTCCGGGAAGTGGTTGGCAAGCGCATATCCATGTGCGGCGTGGCGCCTACCGTCATGCTGTTGGCGGCCGCCAGGGAAATCGGGGCTACCCGGGTGGAGGAGGTCTGCTACACCCATTCCGGAATCGTGACCGGTGATGATTCCGAAGTCGTGGCGTACTGGAGCGGACGCATTCTGCGCTGATCCATGTCCAAACGCCTGGCTTTTGAACGCTACCTCTGGGTGCACAACCGCTTGAAACGGGGTGGTTATCTGTCTCTGGCCGCTTTCATGGAAGCGTTTGAAATTTCCCGCCGCCAGGCCGCACGCGACATTGAATTCATGCGCGACTTCTTTCGTGCCCCGATCGAATATTCAGCCCTGGATCGGGGGTATGCTTATGCGGATGACTCCTTTGAACTTCCCGGGATGTGGATCTCAGAGGAGGAGATTGTCGCTTTGCTGGTAACCAAGCGACTGGCTACTGTGATTCCCGACGAAACCACCCGCACGCGGGTGTTTTGTTTCTTTGACCAGGTAAACGCCCGGACCGGCCTGGATCTGCATGAATTGGAGGATCGCATCTCGCTGAAAAACATCCAGGTCCACCGCGTCCGCACCGGAATCTTCTCTACTGTTGTGTACGCCATGGGGCGGCGGCGCAAACTGCGGTTGCTGTATCGCTCCCCCTGGGGGGGTAAAGAAACCGAACGAATGGTGGCGCCCCTGCATTTGTTGCTCTACATGGGGAACTGGCATCTTCTGGGTTATTGCGAGGTGCGACGGGGGGTAAGGGATTTCGTGCTTTCCCGCATCATTTCCATTGAACTCACGGATGAGCGTGTCAGTGATGAGCAATGGGAAATTCCGATCGCCGATCAATTGGAACGCAATTACGGGATTTTTTTTGACGGCCCTCCCGTGCGAGTGCGCCTGCGTTTCCGGCCCCGTGCGGCAGCCCTTGTGCGGGACCAGGTCTGGTATCCCGGCCAGCAGGTTGAGGAGCATCCGGATGGATCGGTTGACTTGTCTTTCCCGGTCGCGGATTTTCGGGAAATTACCGGGGATGTGTTGCGTTTCGGCGCGGAAGTGGAAGTGATCGCCCCGGAGGAATTGCGCCGCCAGGTGGCGGAGACCGCCGCCGCGGTCACCGCCCGCTATCGGGATTAACCCGGGTCAGCCGGCCTGGGCCTGGCCACGGCAGATTAGTTGATTGGGTTCTCTTCCATTCTGTGTGGGTTGGGGGATTATTCTTATTTGAAAAAGGGAAAAGGCTGTAGGTGAGTACCCTTTCGCGAATGGGGTAGGGTCTTACATTCATATAACTTGAGGCCGGCGGGGGAATTGCGTTGGTTATGTATGGCCCGACCGCTGAGAATCGAGTTTCCCACTGGAGCGGTGTAACATATAAGGTTGCTGATCCGGGGTGGGGGGGGTTATGGTTGTTTGTTCTTTTCGGGGAGGGATTGGGCTTCGAACAGGAGACGCAGGCAATGGGCGTTGAGGCTTTCGCCGTGACGCAGGGCGTCGATGGCCAGCTCCTTGTGTAAATCCTTGCCGACTCTCAGAACGAACTTGCCGGAGTACTCTTTGCCCGCGGTTTCGGCGGGTAGCGGCTCGCCGTCCCGCTCGTATATCTTTATCCACTCATCTACCACCCGGCAGAGTTCCCGGTACACCTCGGCTTCATCATCTCCATGAACACCACCGAGCATCAACCCGGGACACGTGCCGATGTAGCAACGATCTTCTTCCGACCACTCGATAATTTTGAGATATCTGTCACTCTTTTTCATTCCGTCACCTCTTGAATGGCTCTGCCGACATCGCGCTCCTGGTACTTCTTCGCGTCTTGCGAAGGGTTTCCGCTGAGAGTTATCTTCGTGCCTTTCGGGTGTGTGAAGTTGCGGTGACTTCTCTTGCCGCCGCGATCAACGAATCCCGCTTTTTTCAAGTCACGAATCAACTCTCTGATTTTTCTTGGCACAACAATATAGTACTATAATGGTACTGCGTTTGTCGATGGCGGGGAGATTGGATATGAAGATTCCCTTAAGCAGCGGCAGTTTGTTTGCAAGATTGAGAAGACGGTGTATCGCGGTGTTGTTTTTTGCGGGACATTTCCATGGATCATTCCGTCATTGGGCGGATGATGAAGAGCAGGTCACCGGCGTTGACCGGCTGTCCGGAGGTCATGTTGATGCGCTCCACACGGAAACGCGTATCGGGTGAATAGCGTGTGGATGTTTCGGTGTTGAACCCGGCCAGGGTGACCTGGGTGAACTGTTTCATGGCCTCCAGCAGACACAGGGGGTGGTTCACGTCCACGACATCTCCGACCTGCACGAATTCCGGTTCATTGGGAGAGGGGGTCAGGTAAAAAACCCCGGTGGAAGGGCTGAGTACTTTCAGGTTCAAAGAATCCGGTATCCGCAGTGACACGTCTCCACCTGCGGCCACGCCCGCGGCCGTTTCGGTTTCCCGGATCAATTCCACCGTGTCCAGACGGCGGGTGAATTGCTCCAGGAAGTTCGTGGAGAAATCACCTTTTCGGAAATCCGCGTCGGCCAGGATGCGCCGCAACAGGGGAATGTTGGTGGGAATTCCCTGGATATCCACCCCGGCCAACCACTTCAGCATGCGATTTACGGCTTGTTCACGGTTCCGGCCGTGCGCGATGGCCTGGATAATGAGGCTGTCGTAATAAGGCGAGATCGTACGACCTTCTGCGGCTATGGTGATGATTCGGATTCCGCGTTGTTCCGGCAGACGACAGCTTGTGATGGTTCCCGGGGTGGAGACAAAACTCATGCGGCCTTTTGCGTCCATTACCGGCTTTTCCGCGTTGATGCGGACCTCCAGAGCGTGCCCCTCATTTTTTACTCTCACGTTTTTCAACCGCTTCCCCTCGGCGATGCGGAACTGGGCGTCCACGATATCAATGCCGCTGACAACTTCGGTGACCGGGTGTTCCACCTGGAGGCGGGTATTCATCTCCATGAAATAAACGGCCGGTCCGTCCAGGTCGAGAATGAACTCCACCGTGCCCGCACCCACATAGTTGATGGCGTCGCAGAGCCTGGCGGCGGCATCCCGCACGCTCCGCTCCAGTTCGACGGGCAGCAGGGTGGAGGCGGATTCTTCAACCAGTTTCTGGTTGTTGCGCTGCACCGAACAATCCCTGATGCCCGGAATCACCAGGTTACCATGGCAATCACGCAGGACCTGGACTTCTATGTGGCGCAGGCGGGTGATGAACTTCTCCAGGTAGATGTCGCCGTTGCCGAAGGCGTTATGTGCTTCGGTTGAGATCTGCATGAATGCCTGGTGGATGGCGTCAGCGTCCCGAACCACTCGGATGCCTTTACCGCCACCCCCGTGAACGGCTTTGAGCAGGACCGGGTAGCCGGTTTCCGCAGCGACCCTGGCTGCATGCGCGGAATCCGCGAGAATCCCGTGGCTGCCCGGCACAACCGGCACCCCGTGCCTTTGCGCCGTCTGAATTGCGTTTGATTTGTTGCCCATGGCTTCCATGCTCTCTACCGGCGGGCCGATGAAATTGAGCCCGTGTTTCAGGCAGAGCCGGGCGAAATCAGCGTTTTCCGACAGGAATCCGATGCCCGGGTGCAGGGCGTCCGCCTCTTCCATGCGGGCCACACGCAAAACGCTGAGGGCGTTGAGATAACTTTCTCCGGGTGTATTTCCCCCGATACAGACAAGGCGGTCCGACTCCTTGAGCATGGCCGCGGGCAGGGAATCCATGTCCGGATCGGACTGGATCAGAACCACCTGATGATCCCGGCGGTGGGCCTGTTCAATCAGCCGCGCGGCCGTACAACCCCGGGCGTGCAGCAGGACCCTCTGGATGGGGCGGTATACCGGCCGCAGCGGCGCCGGCGGATCCGTCGCGCCGGACTGCGCGTGGGGATGCGTATCACGGAGAATAAGGGACATCACTTCTTCCACGCTTGTATGCGGTATGGGGATATCGGGGTCGATTTCCCGCAGGCGGTCGTCCAGTTGCGGCGCGAAGGCATGGGCCACCAGTCCGGACATGAATCCGGGAACAGTGGAAAGGTAGTTTGACAGGGTTGAACGGGCGGGCAGGTGGGCCGGTACCACGATTTGTCCGGCAAAAGGCATGTTGGTTCCGGAAAAATACCAGGAGTGCACCAGGGGATGGGTAACAAAACTGGCCTGGGCGCCCCCGGTACAATCACCGAAACCGAACATGATGACCGGGAGGTCATGGTCGCGGACAAAACGGGTGATCAAGGCATTGACAACAGCCATGGGGAAGAGGCCTCCGGCGCCTTCCTTGGTCTGCATGCCCCCGGAACTCACGAATCCGATCAACGGGAGCCGGCGCCGGGCGCAATGGGTCAGCAGCCGGCACAGCTTTTCCGTTGCGGCCATGTCAAAGGCGCCGGCCTGGAATTCCGGGTTGGATACCAGTACACCCACCCGGCAGTCCAGGTCCGGCCTGGAAAACCGCGCCAATCCGGTTACCGCGCCGCAGGGGGTGATTCCACTGTTCAGCGCCTTTTCTATGGACGCCCGGAAGCCCGGGAATCTCCGCGGGTCGGCGGTCATGACATTGGCGTCCATTTCCTGGAAATCCGTGAAGAATCGGTCAATCACCTGGCAGGCCGGGATTCGACCCTGTTGCTTGAGTTCCGCCAGGACTTCATGGATCAGTAAATCCTGGTAGGCCACGGACAAACGGTTCCAGAAATCCTTTTTGCGCCCGATGCGCGCGGGATTGATGCGGCCGATATAGGCGTCGGGATGGGTTTCCGCCCGGAAATACTGTGGAAGCAGGCGGCAGAAGATGTCCGTGATGACCACAAAAAGGGTTTCCGATATGCGGGGATAGGCACCGCTTTTCCATTCCTCAAGGGGGGCGAGCAATTGGTGGCGGCGGGGATAAGCCGACAGGCGTCGCAGCCAGGCCAGGATGCGGGCTCGTACTCCCCCGGTCTCTTCCATGGCCGCGAAAAGGTCTGGATCACTGGTCTTGAGTCCGGCCCCGGCCTGTGCAATGGCATTCTCCAACAATTCGGCTACGGTGTTTTGTGGCAGGCTCCAGGTCCGGTGAGCCGCTTTTGCCATCCGCGGCAATTGAACCACGAATTGGTCGTAAACCAGGTCGAACACCAGCAGATCCCGGATTTCCCGAATGAATCCCGGCCGCAGACCGGGGTCCAGCATAACGTCAAGCACGGTGGCCTCTGCCGGGGAGTAAGTTCCCGGGCGGTCCGGCGCAGGACGCAAAAGTGTGGGAAAGGCCTCTTCCAGCAAGCGGCGGTTGCGTTCATGAGGAAACTTCTGGGAATCCTTGTCTCCAGCCATGGGTGGCGCATCCAAATCCGGGTCCGCCAGGATGCGGTTCAACTCAGCCGTTAATGTGCGGCGCAGTTGTTCCCCGGCCCCGGGATCGTCTATGGTCAGGCTGAAAACCTGCCGTGCCTCGAAAGAAATTCGTTGCTTGATTGCTTTCGCGACCGGATCTGTTCCGGAAAGGATGATGGCGGCCAGCCCGGCCGGGTCCGCGAGGGCGTCTTTAGTGAAAAGTCGGCACGTGCGTTGCGGTGATTTCAAGGCATCGAGCAGAAAGCGGAAGTTTGCGGGGGCGTCGGTTTTCCAGCGGTTCAACACAAAGAACCCCAGCAGAAGTTGGAGGTGATCCCGTGACCATTCCAGGTTGGAGTGCGCATCCCCCAGCAGCAAGGTATGCAGCCGTCCCCGCTGGCGGTGCACGTTATCGAACCAATAGTGAAAACTTTTCAGGGCCCGGAGCATGCGATCGTCGTAAGCCACGCGGTCGGGGTCTTGCAGCCAGGCCTGGAAGATGGCCTGCTGCTGCCGCTGAAGCCGCAGGTTCATGTCGACCCCCGGAGGTGATGGAGCGAGTGCCAGGCGTCCGTATTGTTCTTTTGTGGTGGACCGGACCCGGGATCTCAGGTTCAGGTAACGCTGGTAGCGGCATGCGGCTCCGAATACGTTCAAGTGCTCGGTCGGACCCGGAGCGGTATGAAACACGCCGTGTTCCTTCAAAAACCGCAATCGCAACGAGGGATCGATAAAACGATATACACTGCGTCGGTAGTGACTGTGGATTTCAGGGGTACGGCTCACGAAATCGAGATTTTCGGTCTCGATGCATTTTATGGCAGTTGTGAGAGCTGATCTCAGGTTCTCCAGTTTGGTTTGATCCTCCCCGGGTACAAAATCAATGATGCCGTCGATGATAGCCTGAGAAAAGAGTTCCATGGCGGAAACACCCACGAAGCGTGCACATTCCTGCCATGAAAGATTAAGTTTGCGCGCAATACTGGCCAGCCCGGACGGATGGATGGTATTAAACACCCCGTCGCGCACGCTGAGCAAAAGGTTGGCTGCGGCCAGGGGAATGGCCCCGCCCGAGTACCCGTTCCCCAGGATAACCGCCACAGTGGGAACGTCGATGTTCACCATTTCCGCGATGAGGCGTGAAATCTGGTGGGCCTGGTTGCCGCGGTTGGCGATTTCACCGGCATCCGCCCCGGGCGTGTCGATGAAGGTGATGATGGGAATGCCCAGGTTGGCGAATTCCCGCGCATGCCATGCCGCGGCTTCGTGGTGTTCCGGCATCCACACCCCGTTGGCAATGGTCCTTTCCTGGGCGATGATGCCGATGCGTCGCCGCCGTGCGCTGAAATCCATTTCCATTTCCACTATGGCCAACGGCCCCATGAGTACTTTGCGCAAAATGGTTCCACCCAGGCGGTGGATCACCGCCATTGAGCCGGGCCGTGATGGCTCCCCGGCCGGTTGCACCGTGCGGGCGATGTAGTCGTTCAGGTCCAGCTTTTCCAACTCTTTCAAGCGGGTTTCAATCACGCTGGGAGAAAGCAAGCCGCGTACCCGCCGGTGGAGTGCGCGGTGCTCCGAGGGAGGGAACAGGGCGAAATCGCGGCACATCTGCTCGACCTTCAGGTACATGCGGTCGTATTCGGGCTGGTCTGGATTCATGATTGCCTCCCGGGATCGGCGTGAAAAGACCCGTTTTCGTCTGGTCGCCACGGAATCAAAATGTTTGTTCTTGAATCCGGCGATGGGGTTGGTACCGAAATTGAATTATCAGTTAAATTCGGTGGAATGTCAAGTAAGTGATGTGCCTTTCCCCGCTCAACCCCTTGAAATGCGCGTGATTCTGATCATGATGATGTGTCAGGATACAGGTATCCCGGCAATCCGTTCCAGGGCTCTAGCCAGGATTGCCCGCGGACAGGCCAGATTCATGCGTTGGAAACCCTCGCCTCCGGGACCAAAAAGGGGGCCTTCGTCCAGCCATACGCGGGCCTTTTCGCGCAGACGTTTGCTTAACGTTTCATCTTCCAGGCCGGCCGCATGGCAGTCGATCCAGGCCAAGTAGGTGCCTTCCAGGGGCATGGGGTTGGCCCAGGGGATTTTTTCGCGACAGATTCCCGCCAGGTACGTGTGGTTGGCCTTGATGTATGCCAGCAGTTTATCCAGCCATTTGCGGCCGTGGCGATAAGCGGCTTCGGCGGCTACGATACCGAAAGGATTGCTTAATCCAAGGCCTACGGTTTTCATGGCGGTGTTGAATCGGGCGTGCAACCCTGGATCGGGAATGATGGTAGAGGAAACCTGCAGTCCCGCCAGGTTGAAGGTCTTGGAGGGGGAGGTGCAGGTGATGATGCGTTCCCTCAGATCCGGGGCGACCGTCTCCAGGGGGAGGTGAATGTGCCCAGGCATGGCCAGGTCGGCGTGGATCTCGTCACTCACAATCAGGATGTCGTGACGGCGGCAGAGCGCCGCCAGTTCTTCCAATTCCTTTCGGGTCCACACCCGGGCTACGGGGTTGTGTGGGCTGCACAGGATCAGCATGCTTGCACCGGCGCCAATTTTATTTTCCAGGTCCTCCAGGTCCATACGCCAGGTATCGTGCACCCGCACCAGCTGATTGGCGGCGATTTCGCGCTGATTGTTTTCCACGGCCCACATGAATGGGTAATACACCGGGGGCTGAATGATGATTTTTTCCCCGGGCCGGGTAAAGGTTTGAATCGCGAGGTTGATGGCGGGAACAACTCCGGGGGTGACAATGATCGATTCCTCTTTTATTTCCCAGTTGTGAACGGAGCCGAACCATTTTCGGGTGGCTTGAAAAAAGGATTCCGGGTGGCCGGTATAGCCGTACACACCGTGGGCGGCCCGGGACTTCACCGCCTCGACTACTTCCGGCGGAGCCGGAAAGTCCATATCTGCAACCCACATGGGAAGAATATCGGGAATGCCGGTGTTTTCCGCGCGAAAATCCCATTTTAACGATGCGGTGCCGGTACGGTCGACAATTTGATCAAAATTAAATTCCATTTTTAGCACCTCTGCTGACGAAGCGGCATTTTACCCGAATCCGCCGCGGCTGGCAATCGGCTGCCGCTCACGGAAATCGCTAATGGCAATATGAATGAGAAAACGACGCGAATGAATGTTATATTTAATACCGGGAGGTCATGCCGATGGGAAGGGATCGCTTAAGCGCGTTTCTTATGATGCTTCTAATGCTGGCGGTATCGTTTGCCGGTGCGGCTGTGTACAAGGATCACGATTTGGACGGGGTTTCGTTTCGAGCGTTGATCCGGCTGCAGGAAAGCGAGACGGAGTACCGCTGCACCGTGGTGTTTCGCGAAAGAGCCGCCAACATCATATTGGACGTGAACCAAATGTTGCCCATGGTGCCCCGCAACGATCGTTTCATGACCCTCTACCTGTTGGAGGAAGAGATCCCGGATACGCAAAAAATCGCCGCCAAGCTGGTTACGGTTCCTCCGGAAGATATGGATGAGCCGCCGCCACCGGAAGAGTGGCCCGCCCGCTCGATGTGGTGGATCCACCTGCTGGAGCCGCCTCCGGATCAGGCAGTGAAAAGTGAAAAGTCGGGTTCTGTTACGTTTCGTGTGGGTAAGCACATTGCTGATTGGCGAGAGGTTGTGGGGATGATTACCCAGAGGGTACTCTTATGAAGCATTTCCCTTTTTCAAATTTGAATAAACTCCAGACCCACCAAACCCACACAAAATGGAAGAGAACCTTACTTTTTTACTTTCAACTTTTCACTGTTGTCAAGCGTCCTCTTGTCTCTTGAAGCCTGCCCCCTTCTTTCCAACTTTCCCCAGAGCATGATTCCGGCCAGGGCGCCGGCAGAATCCACCAGAAAATCATTGAGGGCACAAACCCGGCCGGGCACAAACGCCTGGTGAAACTCGTCCCCCAAGGCCAACAAGAGGAGCAACAGCAACACCAGGAGCATACCGATTCGGTTGCGAGGGCAGATGGCCCGGGCCAGCAAGAACCCCAACACCAGGAACTCCAGGAAATGGGGAATAATGTCGGGAATGCCCTTGGGCAGGCCGGCCGGTGTCTGCGCGGATAACCAGAAAATAAGGGCATACACCGCAATCGGAGGAAACCAGCGGAAAAACAATGGGACCGCGTTTCGTGAAAAAAGGTTATTCAATAAACCCATACGAAATTAGAAGAAATTCAAAATTAGACATTTCCGAGCCCTGATCCATGCCCGCGCCCCTTTTTCGTGGGCGACCGGCCGGTCGCCCCTACGCCTGCATTTCGATTGAAATCAGTTCCTACCCCCTGTCTCCTGAGACCTGTCACCTTCTTTTCAACTTTTTAACTCTTCAACTTTTATTGAATAATCACACAAAATACATGACCCAGCTGAACACAATGACCCCGCCCACCATGTAGATAAAAAGCTTCAGGCTGTAACGACAGACCTGGCGCAAGGATTCATATTTCAGGAAACCCAGCATCACGGAAACGATAATGGCGTACACGACCATGGACAACAGGTGGCTGCGAAAGATCATTCGCCTTTCTCCTCTTTCAAGACCAGGCGGGATGCGTGCAGGGCCGCCAGGTAATTGATCAACCCCGCGGTTACCAGGTAGGTGGTGCCGTAATGGTGGGTTATTGAGCGCACATCACCGGAATCCAGGCCCAGAAGACGAATCAGGAAAAAGAATACGCCGCTGCCCAGGTCTCCCAGCAAACCCAGGATCATGAGGGGGTGGTAGGTGTTGTCCACAGTATAGAATTTTCCCTGCATGAAGACACCCAGAGCCAGCAACAGGACCGTGCCGCCCAGAAAAACGCCGCCGCGCAGCCAGCGCTTCTGCAGGAAATGACCGGCACCGGGAAAAAACCAGGCAACGATAAAGGTAAACAGGGATCTGGTGTTCATGATGGCGCCATTATACACGATCCGCCAGGGCGCGGCAAGCCGCGCCGGGTGTCAACGCCGGGTTGACATCCCCGTCTCTCCCTCTTATAATTTCCCTCTCCGCAAGGGGAGAGTTTTGTCTGTCCGGCTTTGATGGTGGCTGGACACGTGTAAGGAAAGGCTAAAGAGGTAATGATGAGTCACCAGAAACGTATCCTTTGCATTGGGGCCGGATATGTCGGCGGCCCCACCATGGCGGTCATGGCAATGAAATGTCCCGAATACCGTTTTGATGTGGTCGACATCAACCCCGATCGCATTGCCCGCTGGAACTCCGACCAATTGCCCATCTTCGAGCCCGGCCTCGACGAGGTGGTGCGTGGGGCCCGGGGACGCAACCTCTTCTTCTCAACCGATATCGCCGATGGCATCCGCGCCGCGGACATTATATTCGTTTCCGTCAACACCCCCACCAAGACCTTCGGCGAAGGCGCGGGCATGGCCTCGGACCTGCAGTACTGGGAACGCACGGCCCATGAAATCGTCGAGCACGCCGAAGGTGACAAGATCATCGTAGAAAAGAGTACCCTGCCGGTCCGCACCGCCGAAGCCATGGAACGCATCCTTAAGGCCAATACCCGGGGACGCCGTTTCGAGGTGGTGTCCAATCCGGAGTTCCTTTCTGAAGGCACGGCGGTACGTGACCTGCTTGAGGGGGATCGGGTACTTATCGGCGCCCACGAAAGCGACAGCGGCCGCGCCGCGGCGGAATCCGTGGCGGACATTTACCGCCACTGGATGGCGGAAGACCGCATAATCATGACCAGCGTATGGTCATCTGAACTATCCAAACTGGTTGCCAACGCTTTCCTGGCCCAACGCATTTCTTCCATTAACGCCGTATCCGCCCTGTGCGAAAAAACCGATGCCGACGTGGGCGAGATCGCCCGGGCCGTGGGCAGCGATTCCCGCATTGGGTCGCGGTTCCTGAATGCCAGCGTGGGGTTCGGCGGTTCATGCTTTAAAAAGGACATCCTCAACCTGGTCTACATTGCTCGTTCCTACCACCTGCACGAAGTGGCGGATTACTGGGAGATGGTGGTGCGCTTGAACGAATTCCAGATGCACCGCTTCGTGCAACGCATGGTACGCGAAATGTTCAACACCGTGGCGGGCAAAAGGATCGCCCTGTTCGGATTTGCCTTTAAAGCCGACACCGGCGATACCCGGGAATCCCCCGCCATTACCGTGGCTCGCCTGCTCCTGGATGAACGGGCGAAATTGATCGTCAGCGACCCCCAGGCCCTTGAGAACGCCCGCATGGACCTGGCGGACGCAGGGGAGGGCGTCACCTATACCCCCGACCCCTATACCGCTGCCGAGGGCGCCGACGCCGTGGCTGTACTCACCGAGTGGCGCCAATATCGGGATCTGGATTTTGAACGCATCTTCCGTTCCATGCGCCAGCCCGCGTTCCTGTTTGATGGGCGCAATATCCTCGACCACCACGCGCTTCGAAAAATCGGCTTCCAGGTCTATCCCCTGGGCAGCCGCGCGTTGAATTCATTCTGAACCGCAGGAGGCAGATATGTGCGGAATCATCAGTTACGTGGGGCGCCAACCAGCCCTGCCCATCCTCATGGAAGGCCTGAAACGCATGGAATACCGCGGCTATGACTCTGCCGGTTTTGCCGTTGTGGAAGACGGACGCACTCTGACCGTGCGTTCCGTGGGCAAAGTGGCGCGCCTGGAAGAGAAAAAGGTGGGTTTGAAAACCCGGGCCACTTTCGGCATTGCCCATACCCGCTGGGCCACCCACGGTAGGCCTTCAGAAGAGAACTGTCACCCCCAATCCGCCTGCAACGGCAAGATTTCAGTGGTGCATAACGGTATCATTGAAAATTACGTGGAGATCCGCAACGAGTTGATTCAAAAAGGTCATGTATTCCACTCCGAAACCGACACCGAGGTGATTGCCCACTTGATTGAAGAGTATTTTGAAGGCGATCTGGAAACCGCGGTGCTGAAATCCCTGAACTTCCTGGTGGGAACTTTCGGCATCGCCGTGATCCACGCTGACGTGGACCACAAGGTCATCGTGGCCCGCCGCGGCAGCCCGATCCTGATCGGCGTGGGAGAAGACGAGTACTTCGCCGCCTCGGATTCCAACGCCCTCAGTCCTTACACCAACCGCATGATCTACCTGGAAGACGACGAGATCGCCATCTTGAACTCCGACGGCTACGTCATCAAGAACGCCCGCAACGAGATCCTGGAAAAAAGCATTGAAATCCTCGATGAAGAACACTTTACCATTGACCGCAAGGGATTTCCCCACTTCATGCTCAAAGAGATTTTCGAGCAACCCGAATCGGTTGAAAACGCGTTTCGCGGCCGCCTGATTGAAAACGAGGGGGTGTCCAAACTCGGGGGCCTGGAGCCGGTGATTGGACGGCTGAAAACCATTGACAAGATCGTTATCGTTTCCTGCGGTACCAGTTATTATGCCGGCATGGTGGGCCGCTACATCTTCGAGAACCTGACCCGTCTGAACGTGGAGACGGCCCTGGCTTCAGAGTTCCGCTACCGCCGCCAGCGCCTGAATGAAAGTGTCGCGGTAGTGGCCATCTCCCAGTCGGGTGAAACCGCCGACACCATGGCCGCCGTCAAAGAGGCCCAGCGCAAGGGCGCGCTGCCGCTGGGAATCGTCAACGTGGTGGGATCCTCTATCTCTCAGCTTACCGAAGCGGGAGTGTACAACTACGCCGGCCCGGAGATCGGCGTGGCCTCGACCAAGATATACACGTCCCAGTTGGTGATCCTTACCTTGATGGCCCTGCTCATCGGCCGCTACCAGGACCTCTCTTTTAACGAGGGATTTGAGATCATCTGCGCGCTCAAGCGCCTGCCGGACCAGATTCGTGCTATTCTGAAAGATGCAGACGCCATCCAGGAGATCGCCCTCAAATACGCGGATTATCGCGATTTCCTGTTTATCGGGCGCATGTTGAATTACCCCACCGCCATGGAGGGTGCCCTCAAGCTCAAAGAGATCTCCTACATCCATGCCGAGGGCTACCCCGCCGGCGAGATGAAACACGGCCCCATCTCCCTGATCGACGAAAACTTCCCCACCGTGGCCATTGCACCGATGGATTCAGTGTATGAAAAGATGATCAGCAACATCCAGGAAATCAAGGCGCGCAACGGCCGCATTCTGGCGGTGACCAACTCAGCCGCGGGCAAAGTAAACAGCATTGCCGACGACGTGATCGTGGTGCCCCGCACCATTGAACTGCTGCAACCAATTCTCAACATCATTCCCCTGCAACTCTTTGCCTACTACATCGCCCGTCACAAGGGTTGCGACATCGATAAGCCGCGCAACCTGGCCAAGTCGGTGACGGTGGAATAACTTTGGAGGTCTCATGAAAGGCATTATCCTGGCCGGGGGACACGGCACCCGCCTTTTTCCTCTCACGCGCCCCCTGTGCAAACAATTGCTGCCGGTCTACGACAAGCCCATGATCTACTACCCCCTCAGCGTGCTCATGCTGGCGGGAATCCGCGAGATCCTGATCATTTCCACCCCCAGGGACCTGCCCGCTTTTAAGGAGTTGTTGAAAGACGGGAGCAGCCTGGGGATGCGTATCGAGTATGCCGCCCAAAATGAGCCCAGGGGTATCGCCGATGCCTTCCTGGTGGGAGAAACCTTCCTGGCCGGCGGGCCGGCCGCTTTGATTCTGGGAGACAACCTCTTTTTCGGCCAGGGCATGGTCAAGCATTTGGAATCCGCGGTCAACCTGGAAAAAGGCGCGGTCATATTCGGCTATGCCGTGCGGGATCCGCATCGCTACGGCGTGGTCACCCTGGACAAAAACGGCAAGGCAACCTCGATCGAGGAGAAACCCGCCAAGCCGCGTTCCCGCTGGGCCGTGACCGGTTTGTATTTTTACGATGAACGCGTAGTGGAATACGCCGCCGCCCTCACCCCATCGAATCGGGGGGAACTGGAGATCACGGACCTGAACCGTTGCTACCTGGAGGCCGGCAATCTGCGGGTGCAGTGCCTGGGTCGGGGTTTCGCCTGGCTGGATACCGGTACCCATGAATCGCTCCACGATGCCGCATCCTTTATCCGTACCATCCAGGAACGCCAGTCATTCAAGATCGCCTGCATTGAAGAGATTGCTTTCCGCAAAGGTTGGATCGACCCCGCCGGCCTGAAGGCCCTGGCCACACCGCTGCAACAGAATGAATACGGCCGCTATCTGCTGGACCTGGCCGGCGGCGGTGACGGTACGGGGTTGTCATGAAACCGGCCCTGGAATCGATCCTGGTCACCGGCGGGTGCGGTTTTATCGGCAGCAACTTCATCCGCTTCCTGTTTAACCGCAAGGACTTCGGCGGCCGGGTGGTCAACCTGGACCGACTGACCTATGCCGGTAACCCCGAGAACCTGGAAGACCTCTCCGCGGATGAACGCTATACTTTCGTCCACGGCGACGTGGCCGACGCGGAACTGGTCGCCCGGGTGATGGCTGATTACGAGGTGGATACGGTGATGCATTTTGCCGCCGAATCCCACGTGGACCGCTCCATCCACTCACCAGCGGAGTTTGTGCGCACCAACATCGAAGGCACCTTCCGCCTGCTGGAGGCGGCGCGAAACTGGTGGAAAGACCGCCGCGACGTCCGTTTCCATCAGGTGAGTACGGACGAAGTGTTCGGTTCCCTGGGTGCTGAAGGGCGTTTTTGCGAAGAGAGCCCCTACGACCCGCGCAGTCCCTACTCTGCTTCCAAGGCCGCGGCCGACCACCTGGTACGGGCCTACCACCATACCTATGGTTTGCCCGTAACCCTGTCCAATTGCTCCAATAACTTCGGGCCCTATCAGTTTCCCGAAAAACTCATCCCCCTGATGATCCTCAACCTCACCCGCCGCCATCCCCTGCCCATTTACGGCGACGGCGGCAATATCCGCGACTGGCTGTATGTAGAGGACCACTGCGAGGCGTTGTGGCGCATCCTCATCGCGGCGGAAATCGGCACCACCTGGAATATCGGCGGAGACGCGGAATTTTCCAACCTGGACCTGGTCCAAAAACTATGTGACCTTTTCGACACCCTGCGGCCCCTGGACCCCGGGTCCCGTGATACCAGCGGCCGGCCCCTGTCCAGCCACCGGGACCTGATCACTTTCGTCAAGGACCGGCCGGGCCATGACCGCCGCTACGCCATTGACAGCCGCCGCATCCAACAGGAACTGGGCTGGCGCCCCCGGGTCGATTTCTTTCAGGGACTGGAACGCACCGTGACCTGGTACGCCGAACACGCGGCCTGGGTGGAACGCATCCGCAGCGGCGTCTACCGCGAGTGGCTGCAACGGCACTACGGCGAAAACGGCGATTAGCCACGCCCATGCCCATATCTCTTCCCACCCTGGTCAACACCGAACCGGAACGAATGCTGCTGGGCGTGAACGCCTTTGAACTGCCTCTCCCGCCCCGGGAAGTGGACGAGGCATACGTGACGGCGGTTTGCGAACAGGTACGAAACGCGTCATCCCCTCCGCTGGGGTTTGACTTCAGCCGCCGCCTGTACCGCAACTTCGGCGTGGACCCCACCCGCTATCGTCCATCTTCGGAATCTTTGTGGCGCCGCATCCGCAAAGGCCTCGCCTTCCCCCGCCTCCACCCGGCCGTGGACGCCACAAACCTCCTTTCACTCCAGCTCCAGGTTCCGTTCGGCCTCTACGATGCCGAACGCATCCGCGGCGGCATTACGGCCGCGGCCGGGGCGGAAAACAGCGGTTACGAAGGCATCGGACGCGGATGGATTGACCTGGCGGGCAAACCCATGCTGCGGGATGAGAACGGCCCCTTCGGCAACCCCTCCGCTGACTCGGCCCGCACCCGCGTCACCACCGGCACCCGCATACTGATCCACGTGATTTTCTTTCATCCCGAAGACCCCCGGGCCGAAGAGAATACCCACTGGGCCCTGCATGAGTTCGCCAACCTCACCGGGGCCATGCCGCGGGACTGTACCCCGGCCCCGGCTTGACACCACCCCGACTGGAAGCTAGAATGCGGGCATAAAGGAGACACCATGTTCGGAAGCCTCGGAATTTGGGAAATATTGTTGATCCTGCTCGTAGTGGCCCTGCTTTTCGGTGGTCGCAAGCTGCCGGACCTGGGCCGCGGCCTGGGCGAAGGCATTAAAAACTTCAGGGATTCCCTCTCCCGCAAAGATCAAAACGAAAATGAGGGAAAAGACACGAATGCGAAGGACGATTGACGCCCGCATCCAGCAAAGGCAGGAACGGCAGGAGCAACTCAAGGATACATTAAGCCGGTTGGGCGACCTGCTGACGGACGGCCTGCGGGGCAGGCGGCGCCGGCAGGCAAAGGAAATCCTCGAAACCCTTTACAACAACGTCGTTGAACTGGTCACCGCCCAGGACCGGGAATGGGATGCCTATTCCAACAACCACACATCCGAGGTGTTTCGATCCCTGCACTGGAAGATCGATACCCTGGAGGCGGAATACGCCAACGTGCGTGCCTTGATCACCGGCTTTCTCAACCTGGAGGAATCCCTCAAACACCTGGCGGAACGCATCGACAATGCGGGCGCCGGTCCAGAGGAACGGGAACAGGTGGAAGCCGCCCGGGAACGCCTCAGCACTTTCCGTTACAGTGACTTTGAGGCGCGCTTCCGTGGTACCTGGGAATCGGTGGAAACCCAACTGGCTCGCTACGTGGACCAGTTCCTCGCCAAAGAAAACGTCCTGGACCTGGGTTGCGGTCGCGGGGAATTCGTGCAGATGTTGCGTTCCGCCGGACGCAAAGCCGAGGGCATCGACATCTCGCGCACCATGTTGGAAGAAGCCGAGCAGCGGGGGCTGCCGTGCCGCCGCGCCGATATCCTGGAAGAACTCGCGCAACGGCCCGATGCATCCCTTGGCGGCGTGTTTTCCGCCCAGGTGATCGAGCACCTTGCTCCCGGGGTGTTGCGGGAAATGGTGACCCATTGCCGGCGGGTACTGAAACCCGGGGGCATCCTGCTGTTGGAAACCATCAACCCGCTTAGCATTTTTGCATTGAGCCGCATCTTCTTTCTGGATGTGACCCACGAAAAACCCCTGCATCCCGAATACATGCGCTTTCTTTTAGACAGCCGTGGTTTTCGTGACATAAACATCCTTTACGGTCCGCCACCGCAGGCAGAGGCGCTGCTGGAGATCCCGCCCGACCTGCCGGGAGCCCGTGAATTCAACACCAACGTGGACCGTCTGAATGCCCTGCTCTTCGGCCCCTCGGTCTATGCCGTCCGCGGGGTGCGCCCTTGACCGTTCTGGGTATCGATATCGGCGGATCCGCCACCAAGTACGCGCCGGTGCGAAATGGTGAAATCGCGGTCCCGGTGATGCGGGCGGACACTCCCCAAAGCTTGGAGGAATTGCTGGAATGGCTGGGCGGACTTGTCACCACGGCGCGGCGAGAATGGAACGTGGCCGCCGTGGGAATCGGGGTACCGGGCTTCATGCGTTTGCAAGACGGGGTCATTGTGCGTTCCCCCAACCTGATGTTTCTGAACGGAACGGCATTCGCGACTGAAATGAGTCGCCGGGTTTCGTTGCCGGTTAAGGTGGAAAACGACGCCAACTGCGCCGCACTGGGAGCATGGGTCTCACAGCCGCCACCACGTCCCCGCTGTCTGGTGCACCTGACCCTGGGTACGGGCGTGGGTTCCGGGATCATCCTGGACGGCCGTCCCTGGCGCGGGGCCTGCGGCTATGCGGCCGAACTGGGTCATGTGGTGGTTCATCCCCAGGGCCGGGCGTGCGGCTGCGGCGGCCGGGGCTGCGCGGAGACCGAAGCTTCGGAAACCGGTATCCTGCGCACCTGGAGCGAGGCCCGGCCCGATTCCGAAATCTCTAGCGCCCGCCAGGTATATCAGCTCGTGGAAGCCGGCGATGCCGACGCGCGCCGGGCCTTTAGACGGGCCGGCCGCTACCTGGGTATCCTGCTCTCCAATATTGCCAATTGCCTGAACCCGGATATCATTACCATCGGCGGCGGTGTCGCCGCGGCCGGGGAAACCATCCTGGCCCCGGCCCATGCCGAAATGGCGGTCCGCCTCCACCAGCACGCCCGGGAATGCACCCGCATCGAAGTCGCCGACCGTGATGACTACGGCATTCTGGGCGCTGCCCGGCTATTGCACAAGGACGCTCAAGCATGAAACACATCCGCAACTTTTCAATCATCGCCCACATCGACCACGGCAAAACCACCCTCTCCGACCGCCTATTGGATATCGTGGGCGCCATTCCCGTGCGTGAACGCCAGGAACAACAACTGGACAGCATGGAATTGGAACGGGAGCGGGGCATCACCATCAAGAGTCACTTCGTACGCCTGACCTACAAACACTCCGACGGTGAAACCTACCGCCTTAACCTGATCGATACTCCGGGACACATCGATTTCACTTATGAGGTCTCCCGCTCCCTGGCCGCCTGCGAAGGCGCCCTGTTGGTTATCGACTCTACCCAGGGGGTGGAAGCCCAGACCGTGGCCAATACCTATCTGGCATTGGACAACGACCTGGCGCTGATTCCGGTGATGAACAAGATCGACTTGCCCAATACGGAGTTGGAAAAATCCCTGGACCAGGTGGAAAACATCATCGGCATCTCCAGGGAGGAAGCCCTGCTGGTCAGCGCCAAAACCGGCCGGGGAGTGGAAGCGATTATTCCCGCCATTATCGCGCGGGTGCCGCCCCCCCAGGGGGACCCCGACAAACCCCTGAAAGGTTTGATCTTTGACTCCTGGTTTGATTCCTACCGCGGCGTCATTATCCTGGTGCGCGTCCTGGACGGCCGGCTGCGCAAGGGCGAACGGGTCAAGTTTTTGTCCAACAACGCAGTCTACGAAATCAACGAGTTGGGCGTGCATACACCCAAGCCGACACCCCTTGCCGAGTTGTCCGCCGGAGAGGTGGGCTATATTATCGGCAGCATCAAGAACGTGTCGGAAGTCAAGATCGGCGACACCGTTACCCTGGCCAAAGAGACCCGGGTTGCGCCGCTGCCGGGATTCAAGGAACCGCAGCCCATGGTGTTTGCCGGCTTCTACCCCGGGGAAGGCACCAGCCACGAAGAACTGCGCGAAGCCATCGAAAAACTGGTGCTCAACGATTCCTCGCTTTCGTTTGAACCTGAAACCTCTCCGGCCCTGGGCATCGGCTTTCGCTGTGGTTTTCTGGGGCTGCTGCACAAAGAGATTATCCAGGAACGCCTGGAACGGGAATACGACCTGGCCATTGTTACCACCTCGCCTTCCGTACGCTACCGCATCACCAACACCTCGGGCGAAGTATCGGAGATCGAGTCCCCGGCACAGCTTCCCGAACCCCAATACATCCGCGGCATAGAAGAACCGATTATCGAAGCCATCGTAATTACGCCGGCGGACCACTTGGGGAGTGTGCTCAAACTGTTGCAGTCGCGCCGGGGGGTTCACAAAAAGATGGACTACATCAGCGACCAGCGCATCCATTTGACCTATGAACTGCCGCTGGCGGAAGTACTCTACGACTTTTTCAACAAACTCAAATCGATCTCGCAGGGTTATGCCTCTTTTGACTACGAATTCAAGCAGTATCGGGAAGCCCCGCTCATCAAGCTCGACATCCTCATCAACGGCGAAGCCGTGGACGCCCTGGCCATGATCGTGCACAACGACAACGCCTACCACGCCGGATGCGCGGTCACTTCGCGCATGAAAAAGGTGATCCCCCGCCAACTCTTCGAGGTGGTGATCCAGGCGGCGGTAAACAAACGCGTCCTCGCCCGCACCGTGGTCAAGGCCCTGCGCAAAAACGTGCTGGCAAAGTGTTACGGCGGCGACATCAGCCGCAAAATGAAACTGCTGGAAAAGCAGAAAAAGGGCAAGCGGCGCATGAAGCGCATCGGCAAAGTCGACATTCCCCAGGAAGCCTTCCTGGCCGCTCTGGAGATCGAGGACTGACGAAGCGAATCAGCCTATCTCGAGCGCCGCGCTCACCGCGGCCCTGGCATGGATTTCCAGGGTGTTGAACAAGACGTGCCCGGTATGCTCCGGCCGTACCAGCAGTGGGATTTCCGTGCAGCCCAGTACGATCCCCTCGGCACCGCGTGTCACCAGCCCATCCATGATCTCCAGGAAGCGTTGCCGCCGCTCCGGACGGAAATCCTCGCGCATGAGTTCGTTGAAAATCGTGTGATCAATCAGCTCTCGGTCCTGCGCCGGCGGTACCAGGGCTTCAATCCCGGCATCGGCCAGCTTTTCGTGGTAAAACACGCCTTCCATGGTGATGCGCGTGCCCAGTAACCCCACCCGGCGCATGCCCCGGTGCCGGATCTCGGCGGCGGTGGCCCGGGCAATGTGAACCAGGGGCACGGACAACTTTTTTTCCAGGCGGTTCGCGTAAAGATGGGGGGTGTTGGCGCACAGCATCAGCAGGCCGCATCCCGCCGCCTCCAGCCCGAGGGCGGCATCGCGGAACAGGGCGTATACCTGCTCCTGGTCTCCCGCTTCCTTGCGGGCCGCTAATTCGCCGAAATCCAGTGACCACAGGATGCAGGGCGCGGTGAAGTCGCCGCCGCGCAGGCGCGCGGCCGCGCGGTTGACTTCACGATAATAATCCACGCTGGATACCCAGCCTGTACCGCCGATCATGCCGATGGTTTTCATGACGACCTCATTTTATGCGCATTGCCTTGCAATCGGAGCAAATGTGGGCGGTTCCCTAACCGCCCCTTGTACACGGAATGCTGGATGGACACGGCCTTTTCTCTCCAACTCTCCCATTTTCCAACTTTCTAAACTTCTTACCTCTTCAACTTTTGGTTCTATTACGTTTTGTGTGGGTAAATCCGCATAGATGATGAGCGAGAAATTGTTGTGATGAGTACCCAGAGGGTACCCTAGTGCAGCTTTTTCTTTTTTTCAAATACGAATAGCTCTCCAAAGCCACACAGAATGGAAGAGATCCCTTCTTTCCAACTCTCAATCATTATTCTCTGGAGGAGGAAATCAGAAGCGGATGCCCAGGCCGGCGGAGACCAGGAACCCGCCCAGGTCGCGTTCGGGGTAGTAGATGATGCCGGTCTCGTCTTCATCCGTGGAGTCTTCGGGTTTGACCTTGAGGAAAGTGAAGCGCCCCTGGGCAAAGACAAACAGGGTGCGGGTCACGTAGAGCCTCAAGCCGCCGTCGATAAAGAAACCCACCTGGTTCTTTTTAAATGTAAAGGTTTCTCCGGCGATATCGATTTCGTCTTTGATCATGTAGTAGCCGGCGCCGAAACCCAGGTTGGGCTCCAGGCGGTGGCCGCTCAAGCGCAAACGCATCCCGGCTTCAATGGGAACGATGCTCAGACTGGTGCTTTCACCTGTAAAGGTGGTTTCCCCATTTACTTTAAAGAAGTCGGTGTGTATGAATATATCGACAAAATCCGCCGCGCTGTAGGCCAGGTCCAGGCTGTAGACCAGGTTGTTTTTGCCGTACAGGGACTCGGCGATATCTTCGTTGATGGAGCGCATGCCTGCGCCGAGCGCCAGGCTGAAGTCGCCGTCGCCGAACCCGGGTGCGGCTTCATCTGCAGCCATGCCGGGTGTCAGGGTCATCAGGGTGGTGATCAGGATGCCGAGTAGTGGTTTCATGCCTCCTCCTTGGCCGCGGCCGGTGGGCGCGCGAATTGCAAACAGAGAAGCGCTATGATAGCATCCTTGCAAAGAAAAAGCAAACGGAGAGATGATTCCATGCTGTTTCCCGGGTTTCCCGAATTCCTTGCCGGTCTGGCGCTGGGGTTGCTTCTAACCGGACTGATATCCTGGCTGCTGCTGAAGCGGGAACGGGAAAGGCGGCAACTGGAGAGCGATATGTTGCGCCAGCGCCTGGAAGAGAACCGCTCCGCGGCGGAAAAGCTGGAAACCGCCCGCCGCGACCTGGCGGTGATGGCGCGGGATCTGGAGAATGAGCGCCACAACGCCGGTGAAAAGATCCGCCTGCTGGAAGAGGCGCGGGAGCAGTTGTCCCAGTCATTCAAGGCGTTGAGCCTGGAAGCGTTGAAAAGCAACAGCCAGAGTTTTCTGCAACTGGCGGGTACCCAGTTGGAGCGCATGCGCCAACTGGCCGACCACGACCTGGAAAAACGCCGCGACGAAGTCAACCTGCTGGTGAAACCCATCCACGAAACCCTGGACAAAGTGGACCGTCACATCCGCGATGCGGAAAAGCAGAGCGGGCAGGTCTACTCCGGGCTCACGGACCAGATCCGCTCGCTGGTAGAGACCCACCGCCACCTGCGTGACGAAACGGGGCGCCTTTCCCGCGCACTGCAGACGCCGGTGGTGCGCGGCCGCTGGGGAGAGATCCAGTTGCGCCGGGTGGTGGAGCTGGCGGGCATGGTTGAATACTGCGATTTCCAGGAACAGGCCGTGGCGGAAGGCGGCGACTCGCGCCTGCGGCCGGACCTGGTTGTCCGCCTGCCCGGGGAGAAGGTGATCGTGGTGGACGCCAAGGCGCCGTTGAAGGCCTACCTGCAGGCGGCGGAAACCGCTGATGAAGGGGAACGGGAAAAGTTCATGAAGGAGCACGCCGAACTGATCCGCCGCCACCTGCAGCGTCTGGGTCAGAAGGCTTACTGGGAGCAGTTTTCTTCCACCCCCGAGTTCGTGGTGCTGTTTCTGCCGGGGGAAAACTTTTTTTCCGCCGCGCTGCGCCAGGCCCCGGAACTGATCGAGTACGGCGTGGAAAACCGCGTGATTCCCGCCACGCCCACCACCCTGATCGCCCTGCTCAAGGCCGTGGCCTACGGCTGGCGCCAGGATCGCCTGGCGCGCAACGCCGACGAGATATCCAGGCTGGGCAGGGAATTGTATGAACGCATCCGCACCCTGGCCGGGCATTTCGGAGACTTGAAGGGCGGGTTGGACCGTGCCGTGCAGTCGTATAACCGTGCCGTGGGTTCGCTGGAGGGACGGGTGCTGGTTACGGCGCGGCGTTTCCGCGAGTTGGGCGCGGCGCCGGAGCAGGACCTTCCGCCCGTGGAACCGTTGGACAGCGCCCTGCGTTCTCCGGCCGAGGCGGACGAATAATGGGTGGATCAGGGACTACATGTGGGTAAAATTTCCCCGTTGAGATATGCTGTCAAGAGACTCGTGTCCGGAAAACCCTTTCCTGCAGTTGGTTTCCCGACCGGGGCCTTTTGGAATCCAGTTTGCTTACGGAGGTACATGATGAAGCGTTCAGGCCGCACCCCGGGCTTTACCGTGGTGGAATTGTTGATCGCCCTGGCGATCTTCGGAATCCTGGCCGTGCTGGCCATCAACATGGGGCGCAGTTCCATGCAGCGCGCCGCCTTTTCCAGTGCGGTCAACAGTTTTGTCTCGGATTTTTCGGCGCTGAAACAGCAGGCCTCCACGGAGAACCGCTACATGGTGATCGACTTCAATGCCGCGGGCACGGGGTACACCATTCTGCGCCAGCGCAACCTCGATGATTTCGCCAATTGGCAGTCGTTGCGCACGGTGACCCCCATGGAAGGCAAACCCTTTTTCGTGGCCGGTGAAGCCGGTGACTTCATGGTCAATTCCACCGGTGAAGTATTCGCCTATCCCGTGACCGGTACGGTTCCCCAGTCCACCAATGTCAACATGTCGTTTTTTATCTACAAGCCGGGGACCAGCCAGGTGGATTACCAGCGCCAGGTGCGCATTTTTCCCACAGGAGGAATCAAAATTGACCAGTAACCAAGGCTCTACTTTAATGGAAATTCTCATATCCATCGCCCTGGTGGCCTTTGTGCTGGTGGCGATACTGACCGGGTTCACCCAGCAGCAGGTGTCCACGCAAAAGAACTTCAGCAAGAACCTGGCGGTCACCCTGGCCGAGGAACGCATGGAAGAGACCATCAAGTTCCCCGCTTCCCAGTTGATTGCCGGCACCCAGGTCGACTATATCGTGCCCACCGGCGGCACCTATGCCATCCACGACGCGGAACCAACGCATCCCGACCGCATGCGCCGCACCACCACCATCGCCGCCGCCGGCGACCTCATGGATGTCAGAGTTCGCGTGGAATACGGCTACACGCGGGGTGAGTATCCCTTCTCCATCACCCTGTCCACGCGCAGGGGGAACTGAAATGGGCCGGCGTGACAGTGGTTTTTCATTGATGGAGTTGATGGTGGTCATGGCCCTCTCCCTGGTGATCCTGGGCGGGGTATACATGCTGATGATGCAGTTCGGCCAGAGCGCCCGGACCGAGAACGCGCGCATCAACCTGCAGCAGGAGGCGCGCTACCTGCTCTCGTCATTCAGCACCGAATTAAAGAACGCCGGTTCCATCCTGTCGATCGCCAACAGCGGCGCTTTCCTGGGCGCTTCCGCCCACTTCGTGGGCGTGACCCCGCTGAACAACACCAGTTATCCGGACGGCATCATTCTGGCCAGCGGCGACCCCATCGCCGTAACCAGCCTGACCCAGGCGTTCTCGCCCACGGGCGGTACGACCCTGAGCGTGAAAGACACCACGGTGGACAGCACCGTGGCCATCGACGCCTGGAAAGGGGGCGACAAAGGGATCGTGGTGGCCACCGACGGTTACTACGTGTTCGAGGTGGATGCCGCGACCCCGCCGACTGCATCCACGCTCAGTGTACGAAGTACTTCGGTGTATCACTCGGGCCTGCTCAACATGGCGGGTTACCAGGACAGCGAACCCTCGACCACGGGTGACCAGGTGACCTACCCCGTCGACGCGCCCGTGGTGCGGCTGGCCGGTTTCAGCATCTACGTGTTCCGCGACGTCTACTCCACCACGCAGAAGCGCATGGTGCGCCAGTTGCTGCGCATCACCGACGCCCGCGGCGACAGTGACCCCGTGGGCAATAACACCGATGGTTGGGGGGTGGTGTCGGAAAACATCTACGATCTTCAAGTGGCGTACACGGCCTATCCCAACTGGCCGGAAGCCACCGGGGCCGTGAACTACTTTGACGGGGTGTCGGGCAACCTGCTCGACGACCTCAAGGACGACCTGCGCCTGAAGCGGGTCAAGCAGTTCCGCGTGTGGGTGGTGGCCTTGACCGATGAGTTCGGCGGCGTGGACGAGGCCGTCAACCAGGTGCCCGCGCTGGGAGACGCGCCGGCAAACACCCTGCCCGCGGGCAAGTACCGTTACAAGCTGTTCCGTTTCGCCGTGGAGCCGCGCAACTACAACGTTGCCATATAGAAAAAAAATGAACACAAATGAGCCAACCATGAAACCTTGTCAAAACAAACATAACCAAGGCGGCAGCATCCTGCTGCTCACCGTCATGGCCGTGATGATCCTGTCGATCCTGGTGGTGGGCCTGCTCACCGTGGGTACCACCGAAGTACAGACCACCCACAACCACTACCTCAACAAGGTGGCCTACTACTCCGCCATTGAAGGCGTGGAAGAGGTCCGCAACGAGATCTACAAGCAGCCCCAGCCCGAGTACGTCACCGCCATCAACCGCGACCTCTACAGCACTTCCAGTGAGCAGGGGCCGCTGCGCGAGGGCTATGTCACCGGCACCCTGCGTGACCTGCTGGCGGGAACGCCCCAACCCGTGGGCATGTTCAGCGGTTTTCAGCCGCCGCCCTTTCCCGGGCTTTCGCTGGGCAGCATCACCTCGATTTCACCGGTGATCTGGAACGTAACCATTTCATCGGAGATCCGCGCCGGCGGCCGCCGTGCCTATTCGGAACTGCAGACCGGGATCTACTCGATATTGACAACGGGGTATTGAACCCCTGGAGGAAGAGATGAACAAGCGCAATTTTGCAATCTTGGTGGCAATCCTGGTTCTGACCATGGCCGCGCCGCGCCTGGGCGGGGACGACAAGGAACTCTTCATGGGCTTCACTTCGGGCCTGGTCAAACCCAACGTGGTAATCCTGGCCGATACCTCGGGTTCCATGAACACCCTGATCCAATACCCCAAGAACGGCCTGGACAACATCCCCGGCACCGCCGATGACGGCTTCGACCCGCGCGTCACTTATCCGGGAACCCTAGATAGAGTTCGTTACTACTATAATTATGGTTGCCGTTCGACCGAGGAATTCAATGACAGGGGCAGTTACTGGACCGCGACCAATCAGTCCACGCAGTGGTACGGGCGCTGGCGCCACAACGGCAATGCGTACCTGTATCATAACGACAGCAATTATGCAAGTAACTGCAGCGGATCCCGGTACATCAACAACGTGGGCACCTGGACCGGGTGTTACGCCAATGACGGCACCCCCAACAACTTCCAGGTGGGAACCGCCGCGGTGAATTTCAATGTGGGTGAACGCATCATGTACGCCGACACCACATCGCCCTACAACTACGCCGTAGCCACACTGGCGCGCAAGTACGAAAAAGACGGCAACCACTGGTTCGAACTCTCCGACATCGTGGGCGGTCCCATAGTGGCGGGCGAAGGCCACTTCCAGAGGGCACCCGGCCAGACTCCAGTGGTGGTGCGCCTCTACAGCGAATACGATGACCCCAAGGGAACCAACGTCACCACAAGCCCCACGCGCCTGGACAAGGAGTACCTGAAATGGGTGTTTATCCATGCCGATGCGGCACAGATTGCCGCTGTCTCGCACCACTCCATGTACGGCACCTTTGACGTGAGCGACACCTCGCTGCTGGGCGCCTGGTCGATCTGCGACAAAGACAACTACAAAAAGCCCATGAAGCGCTTTACCCGCATCCAGGTCACGCGCGAGGTACTCTGCCACGTGGCGCGCAATTCCAACACCCAGGTGATGCTGGGGTTGTTCACCTTTGACGATAATAAGGGCGTTTTTGACTATGCCAATGGCGGTTACCGCATGGACGGGCTGGGGGACCGCAGCGACGAAGTCTCCCTGATCGCCTACCTGAACAACATCTGGGGAATTCAGGGCAACTCCAACACCCCCCTGGCCGAGGCCCTGGCGGATATCTGGTACTACATTAAGCCCGGGCCCGCTTCCAAGACCTACTGGCCCGTGGATTACGAACTGGAAAACGGCATTATCAACGTCAGCAACGCGGTTTCCGACATCGATTGGTGGTGCCAGAACAACTACGTGGTGATCATGACCGACGGCGAATCTTCCCAGGATTACTTCAACAACCCCAAGTTCAACGGTTCGATTTTCAAAACAAAGCCCGTGAAACGCAGCGCCAACTGGGAGTCCTGGGACGACGGTTGGGGCGATTTGGACTCCAACGAGGCCGATACCACCGATTATGATGGTATTCCCCTGAATTACAATCCCGATACCGCCACCTATTGCCCCAACTGGACCTGCTGGCTGGGCGGCAGCGGCGGTACCGATTACCTTGACGACGTGGCTTATTTCATTCGCAACCAGGACATGTTTCCCGATGACTGGTTCGGCGACGACCCGGTCACGGGCTGGCCCGGTGACCAGGGCATATTTACCTACGTGATCGGTTTCAACGCCGACAACGACATGCTGCGGGAAACCGCCGTCAACGGCGACGGCGCCTACTACACCGCCAACAACTACGACGAACTGGTGGCCGCGTTCGAGAGCGTGATCACCTCCATCCTGCTGCGCAACTTCGCCTTTTCGGCCATTACCGCGCCCAAGAAAACCGCCTCCATCGCCGCCGACGGCGTCTCCTACGTGGGCTACTTCATGCCCTCGGCGGCCGCCCCCATCTGGGAAGGCCATTTGCTGGCCAACCGTTTGATCGAGCGCTGGGGTTTTGACGCCGACGAAGACGGCCAGTTCGCTTCCGATGAACTGTACGCGACCGAGACGGCCTGCCAGAACGCCAACCCCGGAGAAACCTGCTCGCGCGTGCTCAACCTCTCCAATACCGAAGACTGGGACGCGGCCCAGGTATTGCAGAACCGTTCCACCGACCGGGCCCTGTTTACCCACAGCGGCACCAGCAACGTGGCGTTCACCCAGGCCAACACGGCCGCGCTGGCGCCGTTGATCGGCTGCACCCAGGAAGAGGCCGGAACCATCGTGAACAAGATCAACGGCAAGCAGTTCGGCGACATCTTCCACTCCGACATCGGCTTCGTGGGACCGCCGCTTTTGGGCAAGGTCTACCTGCAGAACCAGAACCCGGCTGAATGCAGCGGTGACCCCGCCGGCGACGCCGACTGCTACGGTTACTTTGCCGCCCAGAAAAGCACGCGCACGCCCGTGATCTACGTGGGCACCAACGACGGCATCCTGCACATGATCGACGTGGATGACGGCAGCGAGCTCTGGGGCTTCATTCCCGATGAAGTCCTGCCCACGCTCAAAACCATTGCCCTGGACAACCAGCACGACTACACCGTGGACGGGCGCATGCTGGCCGAGGACATCTATTTCCGCGACGGCAACACCCAGGCCTGGAAAACCATGCTTTACTACGGTTTGCGCCGCGGCGGCGACGTGTTTTACGCCATGGATGTCACCAACGTGGACAGCCAGCCCGCTTTTGCCTGGAAGTTCAAGGACGCCGACTACAGCGGTCAGAGCTGGGCCAAGCCCGTGACGGGCCAGCTTCGCTACATGGACGGTGAAAACCTGGTGCAGCGCTGGGTGACCGTGCTGGCCGGCGGATTCGCGCCCAATGCGGAGGTATCCGCCGACAGCCGCGGCAAAGCGGTGTTCGTGGTTGACGCCTCCACCGGCGAACTCCTGTGGATGGCGGGCTACAACGCCAGTGACGGCGCCGAAGACGAGGAAACCACGGAGCACCTGGAGCTGGGCTCAACAGATGATGTCCGCTACCTGACGAAGTCCCCCCTGTTCAACTTCGCCATCCCTTCGGCCCTGACCGCGGTGGACATCAACAACGACGGTTTGCTGGATACGATCTATGCCGGAAACGTGGGTGGCCACCTGTTCCGCATCGACATCTCCAGCCCCGATCGCGCCAACTGGCGGGTTTACCCGGTTTACGAACACAACATCACCGACCTGGCATCCGGGGTGATTGCGGAGATTACCGAGGGCAATGTCCTTAAAGTCGGCAAGGATGCGAGCAGTTTTGTGGCCGGCTACAGCGTGGTAGGCCAGACCTCGGGCGCCCACGGTTTTGTCACCGCCGTGGACGGGGCCAAGAAAACCATTACCGTCGAGATCCACTCCGGTACCTTTGTGACCGGAGAAACGGTCAAGACCCGCGATTACGCCCCCATCCACCTGCAGCCCGCCGTGGCCTACGACCAGTGCCAGCGCCTGTGGGTCACTTTCGGCACCGGCGACCGCGACCGCCCGCGCACCAATCCCACCGGCGGCCGCTACATCGCCATCCAGGGAAGGAATACCGCCGGTGTGGCCCTGGGCGACCTGCAGCAGTTGACGTTGTCCGGTACGGACAGCACCGAACTGGCGGAAACCACCCTGGACCTGGCCGCCAACCAGGGCTGGTACCTCAACTTCCCCGGAGCAAAAGACAAATTGTTTGATCCCGAACCCCTGATCATACCCGATCTCAATGGGGTACCCCATATCTATTTCAACACCTATACCCCCCCGGGCGAGGAAGTGAAACAGACGGTGGACAACCCCTGCGTGGCTCCCCAGGAAGGCGCCATGATGCTCTACGACATCGCGCTGTTCTGCGGCCCGGACGTGGTGGAAGGCGGCCGCGAAGAGGGCCGCATCGCCGGAGGCGGCATCTACCAGGGCAAGGAGTTCGTGCAATACCTGGGCACCGGCGCCGTGGGCTCCGTGCCGCCCCTGGATCGCGTGGAAGACAAGCGTTTGCCGTACCCGGGCGGCGTGATATTCATCAAGGAGCGCAAGCGATGAAAGCGCGGCCCCTGGCCGCGGTATATCTGTTGTTGTTGCTGTTCGTTCCCGCCGCCTGCGGCGGGGGCGGGGACAATACACCCGTGCCCTCCAGTGCTGATTCATCCCCAGAGGAAGTGTCCGCCCCGGACCCGGCCGGAAACGAAACCGCTGAGGCCGCATCCGCTGCCGATTTCGCCGAAGCCTCCGAAGTGGACGCAACGGATCCCGCCGACGCGCGTCTGGCCGAGGTGCGTTTGCTGCCCGAGCGCCTGTACAGGGATTCCATACCGGAAGTCAAAGCCGGGATTCGTCCCCGCGAGGCTCCGGGAACCTCATTGAAGGTTGTTTTCTGGATCAACGGCCGCAAGGCGCAGGAGTCCCCGAGTACCACCTTGTCAAAAGAAAAAATTCACAAGGGGGACGGGGTATTTGCCGACGTCATCCTTATGGCCGGCGACAGGGAGTTGGACCGGCGGCGCACGGACCTCGTGCTGGTGGAAAACTCCAACCCCGAAATCGAATCCGTGGAGTTTCCCGAAATCCGCGGGCCGGGAGATTACGTGATCACCATCAAGGCAAGCGATCCCGACGGGGAAGAGTTGACCTATGAAATAGAGGGCGTCGACCTGCCCGCCTGGCTGCGCGCCGAACGCGACGGCCGCATCCTGCTCAGTCCCGGCGAAGACCCCCCCGAGGTGCTGGGATTCGAAGTGGTGGTGCGCGACAATGACGGCGGCGAGGCCAGGCGCGCCGTGACCCTGAAATTTCAAGCGCCGGATCAGAGCCAGGGCGAAGCCGCCGCGGAGGAAACCTGATGCGCGGGCTCCTGGTTTTGTTGACGGTCTGTGTGTGTGTCAGCGCCTGCGGCGGCGACCACAAAGACAAAGTTGTGAAGCCGGATAAAGACACCCCGCCGGCCAAACTGGAGGCGGTGGTGATCGAACCCGTCGCGCCCACAGTCGAAACCGGCGTGCGCGCGTTGCCGCGATTCCGGGACGATCCGCGCCGGACGGTTCCCCTGGCTTACGAATGGTACGTCAACGGAGACAGGGTCGCGGGGGTTGGAAAATCGCTGTTGCCCCGGGAGCGGTACCGGCGCGGGGACCGCATCCGCTGCCGGGTGCGTCCGGATGCCGGCGGTCGCTGGATCAAGAGTGAAACCGTGCAAGTGGCCAACGCGCCGCCGCGATTCCGCTCCAAGCCGGTGGCTGCCTTTGATGTGCCCGGCGAGTTTTTCCACCAGGTGTTTGCCGCGGATCCCGACAACGACTCTGTCACCTATCGCTTGATTTCGCCCCTGGGCCGGGGCATCGAACTGGATCCGGATACCGGCGTGATCCGCTGGCGCATCGACAATGTTCCCGAAGCGCCTCCTCCTCCGGCTGTTCAGCCGTCCGGGGAAGAGGGTATGGCCGTTCCCGTTCCCTTGCCGGACCCGCCGCATCCGCCTCTGGAAGAAGAACAGGATTTCCATATCGTACGCCTGGTGATCGAAGCCGACGACAATCACGGCGGTACCAGCCACCATGAGATCTTGCTCGATCTGCGCCGGGGAGCTGAGCAGGTCCAGGTTCACTGAACGCCATTGCGCGGCGGAAGCCCCCGGAGTATAATCGGGGCATGAAACTGCGCCGCCTGTTTACCGCCCCCTTGTCGGAAGCGTTGCGAGGGGTGATCCACTCCAGCCGTGACCGCGAATCCACCCTGGAAGAACTGGAAGAAACCCTGATCCTGGCCGATGTATCCGCGCCCCTGACCGAAACCCTGCTGCGGGCGGCGGAGAAGCGCACGGGTTACCCGTTTGACGCCGACGAGTTTATCCGCGCCTTGCGGCGGGAGCTGACCGGCCTGCTGGACACGAAAGCGCCGGCGCTGGGACTGCCCCCGGGCAAACAGGTGATCCTTTTGGTGGGGGTGAACGGCTGCGGCAAAACCACCACCGCGGCCAAGATCGGCCTGTTCTGGCGCGCCCGGGGACGCAAGGTGCTGTTGGCGGCGGCGGATACGTTTCGCGCCGCGGGAAGCTCACAACTGTCGCTGTGGGGGGAACGGCTGAATATGCCGGTTGTCGGCGGCGAGCGCGGGGCGGATCCCGGCTCCGTTGTGCACAACAGCCTCACCTCCCTGGTCAATCGTGATTTTGACCTGCTGGTGGTGGATACCGCCGGCCGGGTGCAGACGCGCACCGGCCTGATGCAGGAACTGGGGAAACTCACCCGCATCGTGCGCGGATTTCTGCCGCATCAACCCCGTCACGTCTGGCTGGTGGTGGACGCCACCATGGGCCAGAACACCCTGGACCAGGCGCGGCGTTTCCGTGAGTTCTCCGGTATCACCGGCATCGTGCTCACCAAGTTGGACGGGACGGCCCGCGGCGGCGCGGTACTCAACATCCTCAACGAAATAAAACTGCCCGTGGTGTTTGCGGGCACCGGAGAAAAGGCCGAAGACCTCGAACCCTTTTCCGTCAACGATTTCATCGACTCGCTTTTGCCCCTGTAACCATGAAGTGGAAAAGCAATGACATTGCCTGGATGCAGCAGGCCCTGTGGCTGGCGCGTTGCGGCCGCGGCTTTACCGAACCCAATCCCATGGTGGGAGCCGTTTGGGTGCGCAATGGAAAACTCCTGGCTTCCGGCTTTCATCACCGCGTGGGCACGGCCCACGCCGAGCGCGTGGCCCTGGAAAAAGTAAACAGCCGTGGCGGAACCCTGTATGTCACCTTGGAGCCCTGCGTTCACTTCGGACGCACTCCGCCCTGCGTGGACCTGATCCTCGAAAAGGGGGTGGAACGGGTGGTGGCCTGCGCCCAGGATCCCGATCCCCGCGTGAACGGCCGCGGGTTCGCGCGGTTGCGTGAAGCGGGAGTAAAAGTCGATGTCGGTTGCCTGGAGGACGTACACGCCCGCATCAATCAGCGTTATTTGGCTTTTCACCGCCGGGGCAGGCCCTGGGTCGTTCTCAAGGCCGGCCTTTCGCTGGACGGCCGTTTGACCGATGAGTCGGGTTGCTCTCAATGGGTGACACCGAAAGTCATGCGGGACGCCGCCCACAGTTTGCGAGGGGAATTCTCCGCGGTCATGGTGGGGGCGGGAACCGCGCGCAAAGACAACCCCCGGCTGGACCTGCGCCAGGCGGACTGGCAGGGCAAGGGCCATTTGCGGGTGGTGCTGGACAGCCGCAACATCCTGCCGCCCGACTTGCACCTGTTTGGCGACCAGGAGCGTTTTCCAACCGTGGTTTTCAGTGCCGAAACCGCTGAAAACAAGCTGCCCCGGACTTCGTTGCAGCGGTTTGTTTCCGCGGCCTCCGGCGGCGTAAACCTGGACGAGGTGCTGCGTGAACTGGCCAAAATGGCGGTGGGTTCGCTGATGGTCGAGGGTGGCCCCATGCTGCTGAATGCGTTTCTTTGCCGGGGCTTGTGGGATGAAGTCATCCTGTTCTGTGCCGCCGCTTTACTGGGGGGAACAAACGCGCCCGGCCTGTTGTCCCGGGCCATGCCGGTGGAGCGACCCCTGCGCTTCAAACGGCAACGGATCTTTGAAATGCCCGGAGGGTTCATTTTTCGGGGGGTGGCCTGATGTTTACCGGATTGGTGACGGCCGTCGGTCGCCTGGTTTCCCTGGACCGGGGCCGCGAACCCCGCCTGGTGGTTTCCTCGGACCTGGGTTCCCGGGTAGGGGTGGGGGATTCGGTGGCTGTGGACGGCGCCTGCCTCACCGTGGTATCCATGTCCAAAGGTCAACTGGCTTTCAACCTCTCGGGAGAAACCCTGGCGCGTTCCCGTTTCGCCGACCTGGCGGCCGGCCGGCGGCTCAACCTGGAACTGCCTTTGAAAATGGAGGATTTCCTCGGCGGGCAACTGGTGAGCGGGCACCTGGATGGCACGGCCCGGTTGCACTCGCGCCGTGCCGGGCGCGGCGCTGAACGTTTTACTTTTGCGTACGGTGACAAGAACTGGCGTCCCCTGCTACTGGACAAGGGTTCGGTGGCCGTCAACGGGGTGAGCCTGACATTGGTGGATGTGGCGGGTTCTCGCTTTTCCGTGGAGGTCATCCCCCAGACCCTGCGCTCCACCAACCTGGACGACCTGCGTTCCGGAGAACGGGTGAACATGGAACTTGATTTGGTGGGTAAATACCTCTATAATTTCGTCTTGACCGGACATATTCATGGAAAATAATCAACTTATCGACGTGTCCACGGCAGTGGATTACCTTTGCCGTGGCCGCATGATCATCATCACCGACGACGAGAACCGCGAAAATGAAGGCGACCTCATGATCGCCGCGGAAAAAGTCACCCCCGAGGCCATCAACTTCATGGCCACCCACGCCCGTGGCCTGATCTGCGTCTCCGTGACGCCGCAACGGGCCGCGGAGCTCAAACTTCCGCTCATGGTGACGGAAAACACGTCCAACTTCGAGACCCCGTTCACGGTTTCCGTGGATGCGCGCAAGGGCACCACCACGGGAATCTCCGCTCACGACCGGGCCGTCACGGTGCGCAGCCTGGTGGATCCCGAAACGCGGCCGGAAGACCTGGCGCGACCCGGCCATATCTTTCCCCTCCAGGCCCATGAAGGCGGCGTACTGGTGCGCGCCGGCCAGACCGAGGCTTCGCTGGACCTGGCGCGCATCGCCGGCCTGAAACCCGCGGGCGTGATCTGCGAGGTCATGAAAGCGGACGGAACCATGGCGCGCATGCCCGACCTCGAGGAGTTCTCACGCCGCCACGAAATCCCCATTATCACCGTTGAAGAGATCATCAAATACCGGGTGCAAAAGGAATCCCTGGTGCGCGAAGTGGCCGAAGCCACTTTGCCCACGCGCTGGGGCTATTTTACCATCAAAGGCTTTGTGGACGCGATTCACAATGAGACCCACATCGCCCTGGTTCAGGGGGACGTGGCCGGGGATGAGCCCGTCTTGGTGCGGGTGCACTCCCAGTGCCTGACCGGCGATACGTTCGGTTCGCTGCGCTGTGATTGCGGCACCCAGCTCCAGCATGCCATGGAACGGATTACGGCGGAAAAACGCGGCGTGCTGCTCTATCTGACCAATCAGGAGGGCCGGGGCATCGGCTTGTTGGAAAAGATCAAGGCCTATAAACTGCAGGAACAGGGGCTGGACACGGTGGAAGCCAACCTGGAGCTGGGGCACGCCCCGGATCTGCGTGATTACGGTATCGGCGCCCAGATCCTCTCTCACCTGGGGCTGCGCAAGTTGCGCCTGATGACCAATAACCCGGCCAAGTACATTGCGCTGGCCGGTTACGGGCTGGAGATCGTGGAGCGAGTCCCGTTGGAGGAAGAGCCCAACAAGGTCAACCTGCATTACATGAAGACCAAGAAAGATAAAATGGGCCATTTGCTGGAAAAACTGCAATGAACGACGCCATCGTTGATTTCCTATGCCTGAGCGCATCGGACCAGATTCAGTTTCTCAAGGAAGGGGAATTTACCCGGTGGCCACCCCCGGAACGCATCCGTTTCCTCAAGCAGCTGTTGCAGTCGGAGACCTCTTCAAAGACCATGGCTTCCGCGTTAAAGATCCTGCGTGAACTCAAGTACCGCGACCGCTTTTTCTTTCGCCGCTTCCTGTATCACCAGGACAGCTCCGTGGCCAATGCCGCGCGCAAAGCCATGGAAACCAGTACCGTCAGCCATGACAGCGGAGAGATCCGCCTGGCCGACATGGTGAAACGGGAGAATCCCGCCGATCGCCCGGCCGTAGTGCGCAACCTGCTCAAGGATTGCGACACCATGAGTGAGTCGCTGTTGTTGTCTTTGCTGCAGATCGAGGATTTCCGTGTGCGCGAAGAAGTCGTGGCCAATCTCAGCCCCGATATCAACCTGGATGAAGCCGTGCTGGCCGACGCGGTCAACGGCGCTGTATGGTACGTACGCAGTTCCGTGGTGCAGATTCTCGGCCGCCGTCACAGTGGCGTACTTCCCGACCTGGCCCGGCGCCTGGTGGGCGATGCCAACGTGGATGTACGCTTGAGCCTGGCGGAAGCCCTGGGTTTGCTGCAAAATGAGGAAACCCGGCCTTTGCTGGAAACGCTGAGCAAGGACGCCAACCAATGGGTGCGCCGCCGCGCCCTCAAAGCCCTGGCGGAAGTGAAAGAAGGTGACGGGTGAGTGGCTAGAGGCTATTGGCAAGGGGCGAGACATGGCTTTTTTCTACTTTCTACGTTCTACCTTCTACAGTATCCGCTTCAGGGCGCGTGGCGGCGGCTATTCAACACTGATAAGGATATAGTGCTTTTTTCCCTGTTGCACCAGGATAAAGCGGTTGTGCAGGAGATCCCCGGCGGACACGATGCGGGAGGGATCCGCGACCCGCTCTCTGTTGAGGCTCAGGCCCCCGTTCCCCACCAGACGGCGGACCTCGCCCTTGGAGGCGAAAACGTCCGTGTGCACGGCCAGCATGTCCACCACGTCCACACCCTTCTCTAATTGCGTGCGCGGCAGGACGGCGCGGGGCACACCTTCCAGGGCGTCCAGCAGGTCCGCTTCCGACAGGGAGCGCAGGGTTTGCGTGGAGCCCCGGCCGAACAGGATTTCCGAGGCGGCGCGGGCCGATTCCCAGGCCTCATGGGAGTGGACCATCTCCGTTGCTTCCCGGCCCAGCCGTTGCTGCAGCAAACGACGGTGGGGCGCCTCCATGTGGGATGCCGTCAATTCGGCGATCTCGTCCATATCCAGGTGGGTAAAGATGCGCATGTAGCGGGCGGCGTCTATGTCCGAGACGTTGAGCCAGAACTGGTAAAACTGGTAGGGTGAAGTGCGGCGGGGATCCAGCCATACGTTGCCGGATTCGGTCTTTCCGAATTTGCGTCCATCCGCGCGGGTGATCAGCGGGCAGGTCAGGGCAAAGGCTTCACCACCGGCTTTGCGCCGGATGAGTTCCGTGCCCGCGGTGATGTTGCCCCACTGGTCGGATCCCCCCATTTGCAGCCGGCAGTCATGGTGGGTGTAGAGGTGAAAAAAGTCCCAGGCCTGGAGCAACTGGTACGAGAACTCCGTAAAAGAAAGTCCGCTCTCCAGCCGGTTTTTCACCGACTCCTTGGCCATCATGTAGTTGACGGTCAGGTGTTTGCCGGCCATGCGCAGGAAATCAAGCAGGTTGAATGCCCCCAGCCAGTCGTGGTTGTTGAGGATCATGGCGGCATTGCCGCCGGGTGGATCCGGGTCCAGAAATCTTTCCAGTTGGCGGGCGACCGCGTCCTGGTTGGCCAGCAGTTCTTCCGGGTCCAGCAGGTTGCGTTCACATGATTTTCCCGAGGGGTCGCCCACCATGCCCGTTGCTCCCCCGATAAGGGCGATGGGACGATGTCCCGCGGCCTGGAGGTGGCGCAGCAGCATGATGGAAACCAGGTGGCCGATATGCAGGGAATCCGCGGTGGGATCGAAACCCACGTAGGCCGTGACCATGCCTGCGGACAGGAGTTCCCGGGTGCCCGGCATGATGTCGTGGATCATGCCGCGCTGTTTCAGGGAATCAACCAGGTTCTGCGCCATGATGGCCCTGATCAAACCAGGCCGCGGCCCAGTTCAATGGCCTCCATGTTGAGTTCCAGGAAATCCGCCGGCGCCCATTGGCGGATAAAATCCACCATGTTGCGGTACTGGATCACGCCGGTCAGCTTCTGGGTGAGTGACAGGGTGACCACGGAAGTCAGGATCACGTTGCCCAGTTGCTTCTTGGTTTCGTTGATGATGGGAATGGAGTAGAGCTTCCATGAACGGGTATCCCCCAGGTCCGTGACCAGGTGGGAGTCCACCACCACGATGGCGTCGTCGCGCAAGCGCGATTTGTACAGGTCAAAAGGAACCTGGTAGGTACACACAAAGAAATCGATGGCCGTGGCCTGGGGGAAGAGGATGGGTTTGTTCGACAAAATGACGTCGACCTTGGTGGGGCCGCCCCGAACCGTGGCGGTATAGGTCGGGCTTTCCAGGGCGAAGCCGTTCTCTTTGTGTACCACGATATCCACCAGCAGGGCCCCGGCGGTGATGATGCCCTGGCCGCCGACGGCTCCGTAGCGGATCTCAAAGCGTTTATCCAGGTTGCTCATGATTTCACCTTCTTGGAGGCGCTGTTTCGTTCCGCCTGCTTGAGGGCGGCGGCTTCGGCAGCGGCCTGGGCCGCGGGAATGATGTGCTGGTAGTAGAGGTCGGAGTATTCCAATCGCTCCGTGTCTTCAAACAGGATCCCCGTGGGATACTTGTGCAGGCGTTCTTCCGGAGTCATCTTTTCGTATTGGGCCTTGCTGACGGTGCGGCCCTCGATCCACTTTGTCATGGCGATGGGGTCTTTCATGCGGTTGCGCCTTCCCAGGTTGATGTGGCAATTGCTGATTACTTCCACCACGGAGAAGCCTTTATGTTGAAAAGACTTCTTGACCACATCCTTTAACTGCACCGGGCGGTTGACCGTTTCGCGGGCCACAAAAGAGGCTTTGGCCGCGATCAGGAGTTCGGCGATATCGAACTTGGGCTCGATATTGCCGTAAGGAGTGGTCTCGGTAATGAATTTCTGGGGCGTCAGGGGCGATACCTGCCCGCCCGTCATGCCGTATACGCCGTTGTTGATCAATATCAGGTTGATGCCGATGTTGCGGCGGGCGGCATGGATGAGGTGGTTCCCGCCGATTGCGGTGGCGTCTCCGTCTCCGGAAATCACCACCACCATTTTGTCCGGCCGGGCCAGCTTGATGCCGGTGGCAAAGGTCAGGGCGCGGCCGTGGGTGGTATGCAGGGTGTTGGTGTTAAAGAAGGTGGGCATGCGTCCCGAACAGCCGATTCCCGACACCACCACGATGTGGTTGGGGTCCAGTTCCAACTCGGAAAAAGCCATGGCGATGCTTTTGAGTACCACACCGTCACCGCATCCCGGGCACCAGGGAGTGGGGAAGGTGCGGTAGCGGATGTATCGTTCGTAATGTCTCATGCTAAAACTCCTTGATCTGGTCCAGGACTTCCCCCGGAGTAAAGGGAATGCCGTTTGCCCGCAAAAGGGCGCGTTTTTCCACGTCGTCTGCGGCCACCCGCTCCATCTCGTAGCGGACCTGGCCCATGTTGAGCTCAACGGTCAACACCTTTTTGATGCGGGAAAAACGCCGGCGCAGGATCTGTTTGGGGAACGGCCACAGGGTCAGAGGCTGAAAAAGACCGGCACGGATACCCAGTTCTCGCGCCATCTCAACAGCGGGAAGGGCGGCACGCGCGGAAACCCCGAAGGCGAATACCAGGATTTCCGCGTCATCCATGTAGTATTCGTTGTACTTGATGATGTCGTCCAGGTAATGGTAGATCTTCTGCATGCGCAGGGTCTGTTGTTTCTGCACGGTTCCGGGTTCGGATGTGGGCCAGCCGTGCTTGTCGTGTTCCAGGCCGTCTATGTGGATGGGATAACCCTTGAAGAAATCCACCCGGTGGGGGTTCTGGCCGATCTCACGGTCGTAGATATCGAGGTCCTTGATCTTGTGGACCTTTTCTTTGTAAATACTCAGGTCTTTTTTATAGGGAAGCTCGATGTCTTCGTGCGCCTTGGCCAGTACTTCATCGTACAGCAGGATGACGGGGTTCCAGAAGCGTTCAGAAAGGTTGAACGCGCGCACGGTTTCCGCGTACAGCTCTGACGCGAATGCCGGGGTGAGCACGATAATGGGATGATCCCCGTGCGTGCCCCAGCGGGTTTGCATGACGTCGGATTGCGAGGGTTTGGTGGGCAGGCCCGTGGATGGCCCGCCGCGCATGACATTGACGATGACCAGGGGGATTTCGGCCATCACGCCCATGCCCAGGTGTTCCTGCATCAGGGAGAACCCCGGTCCGCTGGTGGCGGTTAAAACCTTGCGCCCCGCCAGGGACGCGCCGATGCAGGCTCCCAGGGAGGCGATTTCATCCTCCATCTGGATGAAATCCCGACCCAGCTTGGGCATTTCCCGGGACATGTACTGGGCGATCTCGGATGAAGGCGTGATGGGATAACCGGCAAAAAAGTTACAGCCGGCATCAATGGCCGCCCTGGCCACGATGATATTGCCTTGCAGGACTTTACGACGTTTTCCCATTGCTTTGGCCTCTTGTTAATTTCTCGTAGTTTACGAAAATGGCGAAATCCGGGCAGCGGCGCTCGCACATGCGGCAGCCGATGCAGCGTTCCGGGGCGGCGACCTTGACGGAAACGCCGAACTTGCTCACCATATTGTCTTCAAGTTCCAGGGTGCCGGTGGGGCAGATGTCCACGCACAATCCGCAGCCCTTGCAGTATACCGAAACCACGGTAAGTTCGTTCTGCTTGGGCGCGGGTTTGCGTTTTTCCCTGCGTTCCCGGGCGGCCTGGTTCAGTTCTTTCTCAAACTTCTCCATGGAAACACCTCACGGTTTGGGGGAATTAGAGAGGAGGAATGGACGTGCATATGACTGAAAGCGGCCCTCAGTCCCGGAAACGGCGAATGGTTGGGAAATGGTGCATGCTCTCAACAGGGAATTGCGAAAAAAGACAGGTGTGAGACGGTACGGCTTCCGTCTCCGTGGTGGGGCTCTCCTTGGCGATCATGGCTCCTCCAAGTCCGGGATTGTAACACAATCACGGGGTGAAAAAAACGCATTCACGGGACTTTTTTCATTTTTGACCGGCAGCTGGATTCCCCGGTTGACTTGGCCGGGGGGTTTGCCTACCATATACATAGAGAGGCGGACATGAAAGTCGGATTGCGGATGTTTGTGGCGTTGCTGCTGGCGTTTCTGTGCCCGCGGCCGTCCGTTTGCGCCGATGTGCGGGGATATTTGACAACGGGATCATGGTATCCCGAGGATCCGCAGAAACTCAACCAACTGCTCGACCGTTGCTTGCGGGGGGTGCGTCCCCGGCTTGATCCCGCCACTGTGCAAGGGCTGGTGGTGCCCCATGCCGGCCTGGTGCACAGCGGAGCCGTTGCCGCTCAAGGCTATATGCATTTGCAGGGCCGAACCGGGATTCGCCGGGTCATTCTCCTGGGTGTTTCCCATTCAGGGAGATTTTCCGGGGCCTGCGTGTCTTCTTTTGCATTCAATTCAACGCCCCTGGGAAAGATTCCCGTAGACCGGGAAGTGGTGAACCGCCTGGAGAAAGAACCGAAATTCAGGGTAAACAACCGCGTCATGCAGCAGGAACACTCATTGGAAAACCAATTGCCTTTCCTGCAACGGGTTCTGGCGGAAGCGGACTTCAAAGTGGTTCCCATTCTGTTCGGCCGGGCGACTCCGGCTGAAACGGAAGCCATGGCCGCTGCCATCGCTCCTTACGTGGACGAACACACCGTGGTGGTCGCGTCCAGTGATTTGACCCATTACGGCAGTCGTTTCGGTTACTCTCCATTCAAAAAGGATGTGGCCGGGCAACTCCACCGCCTGGACCGGGGGCTGCTTGAAAAAGTGGTTGCCCTGGATCACCGCGAATACTGGGGTTACCTGGAACGCACGGGCATGACCATGTGCGGCGTGGTCCCCGTGGCTGTCTGGATGCACCTGTTTGACAAACGCAGTCATGAGCTGAAAACAGTGGCTTATGCCACTTCCGGAGATGCCAACAAAGACTACACCCTCAGCGTCGGTTATGGAACCGTGGCGGCCGTACGCAAAAAGAGTCCTGAAGCTCAACTCAGCGCCAAAGAGGGCGCCGGATTGCTCACCATTGCGCGACGCACGCTCGAATCGGCCCTGAACGGAAGGGAAAACAGCACCATTCTGCAGGGAGTGGAATTGACGCCGGCCATGAAGCGCAAAACCGGCGTGTTCGTGACGTTGCGCAAGGGTCATGCATTGCGGGGGTGCATCGGTTCCATTGTGGGAACCCGGCCGTTGTTTGACGGCGTTATGGCGAATGCCCGCAACGCCGCGTTTGCGGATCCCCGATTCCCGAACCTGAAAGCATCTGAACTGGATAGTGTAAACATCGAGGTGTCGGTCATGACCCCCCTGCAGCCGATCCGGGATTATCGTGCCATTCGCCTGGGTACGGATGGCGTGATCATCCGCAAAAACCGAGCCTCGGCGGTTTACCTGCCCCAGGTGGCCACGGAAACGGGCTGGGACTTGGATACGTTTCTCTCCAGCCTTTGCCGCAAGGCCGGTCTTTCTTCCCGGGCATACCGCTCCACCGAGATGGAATTCCTCGTCTTCCAGGCACAGGTTTTTGCAGAGGAGGAGAAATGAGTCCGGATCGGCGCGAATTCATGCGCTTCAGCCTGGCGGCCGGAGCCGGACTGGTTCTGGGTGCGGGCAAACTGGATGCGGTACCGGTGCCGCCGCTCGGGGTGCGTCGCGCCATGTTTTTCGAGAGTCTTTCCCGCGACCGAGTGGTATGTAACCTGTGTCCCAATGAATGTGTGCTGGGCAAAGGGGAACGGGGTGTGTGCCGGGTTCGGGAAAACCGCGACGGTCGCCTTGTGACACTGGTTTATGGTACTCCCTGTTCCGCCAACATTGATCCCATCGAAAAGAAACCCCTGTTTCACTTCCATCCCGGAAGCAACGCTTTTTCCATCGCCACCGCGGGCTGCAACATGTCCTGCCGCTTCTGCCAGAACTGGGAGATTTCACAACAGGGGCCGGAAAAGGTCCGCTCAATCAAACTGCCCCCGGCTGCCGTGGTGAAGCTGGCCCAAGAGCGCGGTTGCACCAGCGTGGCGCACACGTACGGTGAACCGGTGGTGTTTTACGAGTACATGCTCGACTGCGCCCGGGAGGGCCGTCGCGCCGGGATTCCCAACGTGATGATTTCCAACGGCTATATCCGGGAAGCGCCCATGCGCGAGTTGTGCCGCAGCCTGGGCGCGGTCAAGATCGATCTCAAGGCTTTCACCGATAAGTTTTACCACGAGATCTGCGGCGCCACCCTGGCGCCGGTGTTGCATACCTTGGAAGTGATAAAAGATGAGGGGGTCTGGCTGGAGATCGTGGTACTCCTGATTCCCGGTCTCAACGACTCGGTAACGGATATCCGCGAGATGACGCGCTGGATCGTAGACAAGCTGGGGCCCCGGGTACCCCTGCATTTTTCCCGGTTTTTTCCCACCTATCGCATGCGCAACATCCCGCCCACGCCTCCGGCCATCCTGGAGCGGGCGCGCCGCACCGCTCGGGAAGTCGGCCTGGAATACGTGTACGTGGGCAACCTGATGTCAAAAGCCCGCCATACCCGTTGCCCGGAATGTAATACAGAGCTGATCCACCGCGAGGGCTTCTCGGCGCGCGTGACCGGACTGAAGGGCAATCGTTGCGGCAACTGCGGCCACGAGATCCCCGGGATCTTTTAGCCACTGGCTTTGTTAAAGTTGAAAAGTTGAAAAGTTGAAGAGGGAAGAAGTAGAAAGAGTTGAGGGCGGAACAGAAGTAGGGGCGAAAAATTTTTCGCCCGTGTCACCTGCCTCCTGCCACCTTCTTTCAACTTTCCACTTTTCACTTTCAACTTTTCACTTATTTCTTGAGGATTGCAGGAATGTCTCGTCCAGGATCTCGTCCAGGGTTTCGACCAGGCGGGCGGCGTCCGTCTTATTGAAACACAGGGGCGGCTTGATCTTGAGCACGTTGTGCAGCGGCCCGTCCACGCTGATGAGGATGCCCAGGTCGCGCATGCGCTCGCTGATGTAGGCGGCTTCGCGGTCCGCCGGCTCAAACGTTTCCCGGTCGCGCGCCAGTTCGATTCCGACAAAAAGGCCGCGGCCACGTACATCCGCCACCAGGTGATGGCGGGATTTCAAGGCTTCAAGGTCCGCTTTCAGCCGGTTTCCCACCCGCCGGGCGTGGTCCTGCAGGTCTTCGTCGCGGATCACGTCCAGTACGGCCAGGCCGGCAGCGCAGGAGACGGGATTGCCCCCGAATGTGTTGAAATACTCCATGCCCGTGCGAAAAGCGTCCGCCACCGCGCGCGTGGTCACAACCGCGCCCAGGGGGTGACCGTTGCCCATGGGTTTGCCCATGGTGACGATGTCGGGGAGCGCGTCCTGGGTCTGAAATCCCCAGAAAGCGTCGCCCACGCGGCCGAATCCCACCTGGACCTCGTCGGCGATGGCCACTCCGCCGGCGGCACGCACGGCGGCAAAGGCCCGGGCCAGGAACTCTTCGGGCAGCACGATCTGGCCCGCGCACCCGGGCAGGGGTTCAACCATGAACGCCGCCGCCGGAGTACCTGCGTTCTCCAGCATCCGCAACATTTCGTGGAATTTCTGTGCGTAACGTTCCCCGCTGTCGGGCCGACCACGATACTCGCCGCGCAGGGGGTCGGGCAGGGGAAACACGTGGGTATGCGGCGGCCGGCCCGTGCCCCCTTTGCCGTTGAATTTGTAGGGACTGATTTTGATCAAGCCGGCCAGGTTGCCGTGGTACGCGGCGTCCAGCACCACCATGTCGCGACGGCCCGTGGCCATCCGCGCCAGGCGCAGGGCCAGGTCGTTGGCCTCGCTGCCGCTGTTGGTGAAAAAGCACACATCCAGCGGATCCGGCAGGGTTGCCGCCAGGCGCTGGGCATAGTTGACCAGCAGCGGGTGCAGGTAGCGGGTGTTGGTATTGAGAATGGCCGCCTGGGTGGCCACCGCTTCCACCACCCGGGGGTGGCAATGGCCCACGTGGGGAACGTTGTTGACCGCGTCCAGAAACGTGTTGCCGTCACGGTCGTACATGAACTGCATGAAACCCCGAACCATGGTCAGGGGGCGGCGGTAAGAGATGCTGAGGGCGGGGTTGAGCAGGCGTTGGCGCGAGGACAGGATCTCTTCCGGTGTCATGGCGGGTGCGGGGAAGGCTTTTGCGGGGATATTCAGTATGATGTTGGGGTCGGGACAGATCTCCAGCCAGGCTTCTTTTTCGTCCGGGGCGGCGACTCCGGGAAAATTTTCTTTGTATCCAAGCAAATCCGTCATCACCTGGAAATGCAGGTGGGGTGGCCAGCCGCCGTTCTCATCCACATCACCCAAGCTCACAAAAGCCTCACCGCGAGCGACGGGTGTGCCGGGCTTCAAGGCGGCGATCGATTCCCTTGCCAAATGGCCGTAAAGGGTAAAGAAGGGCGGAGCGCCGGCCGGGGTGTGTTGCAGAATCACAGTGGGTCCGTAATCTCCGGCAAACGCGTTATCCACGGCAGTGACCACACGGCCATCCAGGGGAGCAAAGACCGCGGTTCCGGCCTCGTCAAACAGATCCATGCCCAGGTGGATGGTGCGCGGCCCGGCGCACGAGAGAAACTGGGGTGTGGTGTAGCAGAGCCGCGCTTCGTTGTAACGCCCCACAGCCATGCCTTCTTCGGCTGGAACCTGCCAGCCTGCGGCCGCTCCGTTCCCGGGCGGCCGCGCGTGGCGTCCGGCCACGCTCAAATCCAAAACGCGGACGGGGCCGTCCAAACCCTGCATCACCGCGGCGAAATCTTTGCGCTTTTCGGCCAGCCAGCGCTGAATCTCTACGGCTGTGGGGGTTGCGGCCAGGCCGCAGGCTTTGCGGATGCGCGCGCGCGCCGCCAGAAAATTGGTCTCGGTCAACTGTAGAAAGGTATCTGAAACAGCTTGCCTGGAAATCTGGTGGTAGGTGTTTTCCGGTTCTTCGCACTGTCGGCGTGCGGCCATCACCAGGCTGGCGGCCAGGCGCAGGCGCACCAGGCAAAAGATCTGGTCGATTTCCTTTTCCAGCAGGGGAAACACTTGGTGATAACCCCGCGCCAGGGCGGCAATGGCCGCCACGGGATCCTGCTGGTGCAGACAGGCATAGGCCGCGGCAATGGCGGGCTCACAAACACGATAGCAGTACACGAGGTCGCCGAAATCAACCAACCCGGCAATGCCGGGTGCCCCGGAAATATTTGTTTGCACCAGAACGTTGTGGTCGTTGGCGTCGTTGTGAATAACCTGCTTGGGACAGCCGGCCAGGGCGGGAATGATTCGTTCCCGGCCGTCCGCCAGTACTTCCGACACCTGGCTTTGCAAATGCCTGTCTTTCAGGGTGTGCACATGGACAGAGAGATCGGGAGCACGGCAGAGATCCCAGACCAGTTCCCGTTTTTGCGCACCATGGGCAAAGTCCGCCAGGCCTTGGTTTAAATGTGCCAAAAACCTCCCCAGCCGCGATGCCAGGCGCTGGGACCGGGGGCGGTAATCCGCCATAAGCGTTCCCGGCAACCAGGAGAGCAGGTGGATCCAAACAGTTCCTTCGTTTGGTGATTCAATCGCAACCAGGCGTTTTCCTGTAAGGGAATACTGAACCCGGGGAACCGGAAGCTCCGGATCCGCTTCTGCCAGGTGGTCCAGGGCGCTGATGCGGAAATCCAGGACCTCTGCTCTGGATCCGGGAGGGGAGATCTTGAAAAGATAATCGCCCCCGTCGGCACGGATGCGGAAGTTGACGTCTACCTCTCCGTGCAGGGGCAGGGCCGTGGCGGCGATTCCGTAATGCGACCTCACCAGGTCCGCAACTCTTTCAGTCGTCCAGGGGTTTTGCCTGTTGCCGCTCATGGAATCCTCCTTGGATCGGGGTCACGCGGACATTCCACTGAAACGTTCAGCTCTTGGGCTGTCCCGGAGGGCGATTCCGCCGCGGGCAGAAAAAAAACGATTTCAACCTGGGTGCCCTTCTTTTTTTCCGCCAGGATGACCAGCTTGTCGGCGAACCGTTTCATGTTGGGAATGCCCATGCCGGCTCCGAAACCGAATTCCCGCACATAGTCGGATGCCGTGGAGAATCCTTCGGTCATGGCTTGGTCCAGGTCCTCGATGCCGATGCCCATATCGGTGACCCGCACGATGATGCGGTCCTTTTTGATAAAGCAGTAGATGTCGCCTTTGCTGCAACTGTGGATCACCACGTTGGTTTCCGCTTCGTAGGTGGCGATGCCCACGCGCCGGGCGATCTCCTGATCGACGCCCTTTTTTTTCAGGAACTGCTTCAACAGGGCCGCCCCGGTTCCGGCCGAAGTGATGTCGGAATTGTCGATGGTGTAGTGGAATTCGGCTTCGTCCCCGCGCAAACGCTCGCCCGTGATCAGGGAGAACTCCTGGTCCAGCGTGGTTTTGCGCTTGGTGTCGTGGATGTAGATGAGGTTGAACTTCTCCAGGATGCCGTGCAGGATGTCTTCGCGGGCGACAATGCCCCGCAGGCGGTTGTTTTCATCCACTACCGGAAAGCGCCCCAGTTTGAAGGTGCTGAACTTGTCCACGATGTCGGGCAGGTTATCTTCCGGTCGCAGGCTGACCACGTCCCGGGTCATGACTTTTTTAAGGGGTTCGTTGATGCGACCGTACTCCAGGGCATTGATGATATCCTCGATGCTGATGATGCCCACCACAATGCCGTTGCGGTCCACGATGGGGATTCCGGAGATCTTTTTGATCTTCATCATCTCTTTGGCGCGGGCCACCTTTTTGTCCGGGGTCAGGCTCACGGGGTTGCGGGTCATGATGTCCGCGGCGGTCAGGTCGCGGAATATGTCGACGTATTTCTTGAGGTTCTTTTCTTCAGCCATCGATTCCCTTGAAACCGGCGGTATAAAGGCGGCCGCAGGCGGAAAACATGAAGAAAGGCGTACGGATGAGCAGGAAGTCGTTCATGCGGGCCAGTTCAATGGTGGCGGGAGGAATGTTCTTGTTCTGGATCACCACCAGACCGAGGAGCTCGGTCACCATCCCGGTCCGCACCGATTGCGGGGAAGTATGGGCCGTGAGCACCACCATGCCCGGTTTGGCCAGGGCCAGGATATCACTCATCATGTCTCCGGCGCCGATGGATTGCACTTCTTCGTCCAAGCGGCTTTCACCGCTGATCACCTCTCCTTTCAGGATCTTGACCAGTTCTCGGGCTGTCATGTGGATCTCTCCTGCCCGGAGTGTAACCCAGAGGCCCATCCAAGTCAACGCCGTCCCCAAGGTAATCTCTTGCGCTCCAGGCGGTTCCGGGGTATAGTGGGGCTGCCGCTTGCGGCGGCGGAGAGGAAACGTGATCGTGACTGCGGACCTGCACATTCACTCGGCCTTGTCTCCCTGCGGCAGCCTGGAGATGTCTCCCCGCGGCGTAGTTGTCCGCGCCCGTGATCTGGGGCTGGACATGATCGCGGTCACGGATCACAATAGCATGGCCAATGTGGACGCCACCGTCGAGGCCGGCAACAGGGATGGGGTGGTGGTGATCCCCGGCATGGAAGCCCAGACAGCGGAGGGCGTCCACGTACTCTGTTACTTCCCGGATTGCGAAATCGCGCAGGCCTGTTACCGGGAAATCTATCCCCATCTTCCGGACATCGCCAACAATGCGGATTTCTTTGGAGACCAGGTAATTGTGGATATCGATGATAATGTGACCGGCTTTGAGCCCCGGGTGCTGCTCAATTCGCTGGACCTGTCGATAGACGAGCTGGTGTTGCGCGTGCGCGCGATCGGGGGGGAAGTAATCCCCGCCCACGTGGAGAGCAACGGGTTTGGTCTTTTGCCCCACCTGGGAATGGTGCCGCCCCACCTGGATCTGTCCGTCTTGGAGATCGCCTGGCCGCATACCCGCGAAGAGGTGTTGCGCGAACACCCGGACCTGGCATCATTTTCCCTGGTCTCCCACAGTGATGCCCATTACCTCCGGGACATCGGACGCGCCGCCATGCGGATCGAAATCGCGGAATGCAGGTTTTCCGCTTTGTTTGCGGCTTATCGCCGGGGATCAGGGAAAGTCCTTTACCGGCAAAGAGAAGACTCGTGATCGCAGACCTCAGTTTCCACATCGTGGACGTGGTCCAGAACAGTGTCACCGCCGGAGCGGACCGGGTTGAGATCACCATCGAGGTGTCCCGTCGCAACGATCGCATCCGCCTAAAGATCAGTGATAACGGCAGGGGAATGGACTCCGAAACCGCACAGCTTGTCCAGGATCCATTCTACACCACCAAGTCGGGCAAAAAGGTGGGCCTGGGGATTCCCCTGATGAAGGAAACCGCTCTGCAGTGCGACGGGGCTTTCCGATTAACCAGCAAATTGGGCAAAGGAACCAGCATCCGCGCGGAGTACCGGTTGACCCACATCGACACCCCGCCCATGGGGCCGGTGGACGAGACGGTGTTTCAACTGATTGCCGCCACTCCCGATGTCGACATGGTACTTGCCTGGATCACCGACGCCGGGCGTTTCGCAGTGTCCACCCATGAAATTCGCGAGCAGATCGGCGAAATGTCGCTGACTCATCCGGCTGTCCTGTCTTTTCTGCGGAAGTACCTGCGTGAAAATCTGGAACGCTTGCCCATGTAGAAAATGCGGGAGGAATTTTCGGGGCAAAGAAGCGCTTTTTTGTCGATCACGGGGTTGACTTTTCAGACGGGTTGTCTTAAGATTCGATACGATCTATATTGTTAATTGCAAAACAGATAATTATGAAGTTATCGGGAATTGTAAACGGTTTGGAGTGTGAGGCGCTGGTCCAGGGTCCGGATGCGGACGTCCGTGAAGGTTATGCTTCAGACCTGTTGTCGGATGTGATGGCCAACTGCCCTGAAGGTGCCGTATGGCTGACCCTGCAACGCCACCTGAATGTCATCGCCGTGGCGCAGTTGAAGCGCATCACCGCCATTGTGGTCACCAACGGCGGTCGTCCGGACGAGGCAGTCCTGGAACGGGCCCGTGATGAAGGTCTGACTGTCCTGACAACCGATTTGGATACGTTTTCAGCAGCGGGCCGGATTCACCGCATGCTTTTCCCCGAACCGTCGTTGAGTTGACGGGGCGCCTGACGGTCTGCCGATCCTCCCGATACCGGACGTTCAAATGACATCGTCGCGGGTTTTGCGGAAAACGGCTTTCGGGATGCCGCAGAACCAGAGAAGGAGGACATGATGCTTCAGACTCGAGCACACACCCCGGAGAATCCGCAATTCCGGCAGCTCCGGGAGTTTATCCATTCCCACCGCAATATCCCCGGCCCGCTGATACTGGTGCTGCAAAGAGCCCAGGAACTTTTTGGTTATCTGCCCAGCGAAGTTCAGGGGTTCGTGGCCAAAGAAATGAATCTGCCCCAATCCGAAATATTCAGTGTGGTGACATTTTATAATTTCTTCCGCACCCAGCCCATCGGTGACCACATCATAAATGTTTGCCTGGGTACGGCCTGCCACGTAAAAGGGGCTCAGAGTTTGCTCGATGCCCTGGCAGATGAATTAAAGATACCCGTGGGTGGAACCACGAAAGACGGCATTTTCACCTTGTCGACAGCTCGTTGTTTCGGTGCCTGTGGTCTGGCCCCTGCCATGATGATCGATGAGGAAGTGTTCGGGAAACTGAATCCCGACAAGGGCCGCAAAGTGATCCGCGAATTCCGCAAAAACTCTAAGAAATAGCGTATAAGCATACAATCAAGGAGGCACGATGAAGCTTGAAGATCTGAAAAAGATACGGGAGAAGCATCAGAAGGATATGCTTCTTCGTGATGGGGACGCCCGTGTCCGCGTGGTAGTGGGAATGGGCACTTCCGGCATCGCCGCCGGCGCCAGGGAGACGCTCCGGGCGTTCCTCGAGGAGATCGAGAAACGCAACATCACAGGTGTCATTGTCACCCAGGCGGGTGAGCGGGGTCTCAGTTCTCACGAACCCATCGTCACGGTATCTGAGAAGGACAAACCCGGTATCGTGTACGGAAATGTCACTGCTGAAGTGGCCCGTAAGATCGTGGCAGAGCATATTGTGAATGGGAGTCCCTTGTCTGATTACGTTCTCGAAGTTACGGAATGATCCGCCGCCGGCGGATCCTTGAGACGAGGCTTTTATGAAAAAGAGACTGGATGTACTGATTTGCGGGGGCGCTGCATGCATCGCGTCACACAGCCATGATTTCAAGAACCGGCTCATCAAGGTTGTCAAGGCTCATGAACTGGAAGAAGAGATAAACATCATTGAAACCGGTTGCATGGGACCCTGCGAACTGGGGCCCGTCATGGTGGTTTATCCGGATGGTGCCTTTTACATCCGCCTCAAGCCGGAATATGCCGAGCGCATTGTAGAGGAACATTTTCTCAAGGGTCGTCCGGTAGAGGAGTGGTTGTGGCAGGTTCCGGAAGCCCGTAAAATCGTGGAGGAAAAACGCCAGATCCCTTTTTTTGAGAAACAATGCAAAGTTGTTCTCAAGAACTGTGGCCGTATTGATCCGGAAAATCTCAACGAGTACATCGGCAATGACGGTTACCAGGCTTTGGCACGCGGCCTGACGGAGATGACCCCGGATGCGGTGATCGAAGCGGTGACCGCATCGGGACTGCGCGGGCGCGGCGGCGCGGGATTTCCCACAGGATTAAAGTGGAAGCTGGCCCGCCGGGCCGCCGGGGATATCAAGTACGTGGTCTGCAACGCGGATGAAGGCGATCCCGGCGCGTTCATGGACCGGGCCATCCTGGAAGGCGATCCGCACAGCGTGATCGAAGGCATGATAATTGCCGGATATGCCGTGGGCGCTTCCCAGGGGTTCGTGTATATCCGGGCTGAGTATCCTCTGGCGGTACGGCGTTTGCACCGCGCCTTGGAGCAGGCCCGCGAAGCCGGCCTGTTGGGTAAGGATATCCTGGAGAGCGGATTTTCCTTTGATCTGGAAATCCGCACCGGTGCCGGTGCTTTTGTGTGTGGGGAAGAAACGGCCCTGATGGCTTCCGTCGAAGGCCATCGGGGAATGCCCAGGCCCAAGCCGCCTTATCCTTCTGAACAGGGATTATGGGGTAAGCCCACTGTGATCAACAACGTGGAAACCCTGGCCAACTTGCGTCATATCGTTATCAATGGCGCTGAGTGGTTTGCCGCCATGGGAACGGCCAAGAGCAAGGGCACCAAGGTGTTCGCCCTTTCGGGCAACGTAAACAACACCGGCCTGGTGGAAGTCCCCATGGGCATCACCCTGCGCGAGATCGTCTATGAAGTGGGCGGTGGCATTCCCGGCGACAAAGCGCTCAAGGCCGTTCAGACCGGCGGTCCATCCGGGGGATGCATTCCCGCCGAACACCTCGATACTCCCATCGATTACGAATCCCTGGCGGAACTGGGATCGATCATGGGATCCGGCGGGTTGATCGTACTGGACGAAGACAACTGCATGGTGAACATGGCCAAGTTTTTTCTGGAATTCTGCGTGGAAGAATCCTGCGGCCAGTGTGTTCCGTGCCGGGTCGGTTTAAAGCAGATGCACCGGATCCTGCAGTGGATTGCTGAAGGAAAGGGTGAAACCAAAGATCTGGAGCAGTTGGAACAGATGGCTGAAACCGTCAAGGCCACGAGTTTGTGCGGATTGGGACAATCCGCCCCCAACCCCGTACTCTCTACCCTGAAGTACTTCCGCCATGAATACGAGGCCCACATCCAGGACAAACGTTGTCCCGCTCTGGTGTGCAAGGATCTGACTGCCTACACGGTCCTGGCGGACAAGTGTACGGGATGTACCGCCTGCGCGCGCAAGTGTCCGGTCGACGCCATCAGTGGAGAAATCAAACAAATCCATTTCATTGATCAGGAGATCTGCATCCATTGCGGTGCCTGTTACGAGGCATGCAAGTTTGACGCGATTCAACGTCGGTAACGAGAAAACCAGATGAGGTGAATGATGACGAAAAGAGACGTAATGGAGAGGTATCCCAAGTCGGGGGACAACCTCATCAGCATCCTGCACGACCTGCAGGACAACAATGAGTGGAATTACTTGTCCGGGGAGGATCTGGCGGCCGCGGCTGATTATCTGCAACTTCCGCACAGTTTTGTTCATGGCGTCGCGACTTTCTACACCATGTTCAGCCTGGAACCCCGGGGAAAACACGTGATCCGGGTGTGCCAGTCTCCGCCCTGTCATTTGATGGGTGCGGGCACGATTTCATCTGAACTCGAAAAAATCCTGGGAGTCGGATTCGGTGAGACTACACCGGATCGCCTTTTTACCCTGGAGATGACTTCCTGTCTGGGTGTATGCGGCGTGGCTCCGGCCGTTATGATCAACGACCAGGTATATGGAAACCTGAACGCTGAACGGCTCGCGGAAATAATCGATGCCAAAAGGAGGGAGAAGTGAGTATCTACAGGGCTCATATTATGCTCCCCGTTGACGAGGGGACGATCCAGGCAGGCGTTTTTGAAATCAAGCGGGAACTGCAGGCGTTGTTGCAAAAAGAAAACCTGGATCGGGAAATAAAAATTCTCGAGGCCGGCACCATCGGCGTGATCGGCAAAGGCGTGCAGTTGGTGGTATATCCGGACAACGTGACCTATTTCAATGTCACCCCCGAAAGCCTGAAAGAGATCGTTGCTGAACATATCGTGAAAGGCCGGGTGGCCAAGAAGCTGGAACATTCGGTCGCGGAAAAGAAGCTCGAACCGGAAGGTCAAAAATCGATCGGGCTGACCCGGGCACAACAACGCATCGTGCTGAACAAGTGCTGGAAAATCGATCCCGAAAGTATCGACGATGCGCTGGCATCCGGAGGGTACCGCGGCATAGAGAAGATTTTCAGCCGGAACATCACTCCCGATCAGGTCATTCAAGAAATAACCGATTCCGGCTTGCGCGGCCGTGGCGGTGCTGGATTCCCGACCGGCCTGAAATGGACGTTTACCCGCAAAGCCGAGGGAACGGAAAAGTTCATGATCTGCAACGCGGATGAAGGAGAACCGGGAACTTTCAAAGATCGACTGATCATGGAAGGTGATCCGCATAAATTGATTGAGGGTATGATGATCGCGGGATATGCGATCGGTGCCGGCAAGGGATTCATCTATATCCGGGGAGAATACCAGCTCTCCATTGACCGCATCCAGAAGGCCATAGAACAGGCCCGCGCATACAACCTGCTTGGTGAACGGATTCTGGATACTGATTTCTCTTTTGACCTCGAGATCAAGAAAGGCGCCGGGGCGTATGTGTGCGGCGAGGAAACATCGTTGATCGATTCGCTGGAAGGGAAAAGGGGATATCCGAGGATCAAGCCGCCTTTCCCGGCCAATAGAGGGTTGTGGCAGAAACCCACCTGTGTCAATAACGTGGAAACATTGGCCAATGTGCCGGAAATCATTTACGAAGGAGCCGAATGGTTCCGCAAGTTCGGTACGGAAAAATCAACCGGGACCAAGGTGTTTACCATCCTGGGCCACGTGGAGTTCCCCGGCCTGATCGAGACTGAAATGGGAACACCGTTGCGGGAGATTATCTTTTCCTACGGTGGCGGCATAAAAGGCGGGAAGCGGTTCAAGGCGGCACTGGTCGGCGGCGCGGCAGGGGTGTTTCTTTCCGACAAGCTGCTGGACGTGCCCATGGATTTCGAGAGCCTGAAAGAGAATGCCGCCGTGCTGGGTTCCGGGGCCATTTTGGTGATGAACGAGGATGCCGATATGGTGGACATGCTGTCATCCGTTCTCCAGTTTTTCGCACATGAATCCTGCGGACAATGTGCGCCCTGCCGGGTTGGAACCAGTCAATTGTACGGCTTGATATCCCGCATCCAGAGCGGAGAGGGACGGGAAGAGGACATCGACCAGATGGTGACTATTTCGGAAGCGCTGTTCCAAACGTCCTTGTGCCCCCTGGGCCAATCCCTGATCATGCCGGTAAAAAGCGCCGTAGAGAATTTCAGACAAGATTTTCTGAATAGAATCAACCATTCAGATAATTAGGCAAGGAGGAAAACATGTCAGAAAGGGTCATATTATCCATCGACGGCAAAGAGATATCAGCGGAAAACGGGGCCAACCTGCTACAGGTGGCCAGGGATAACGGGTTTGATATACCCGGTCTCTGTTACTACAACAAAATTTCTCCCAGTGGGGATTGCAGGTTGTGCGTAGTGAAAATCGAGGGCAGGCCCGGAATGGTTGCTTCGTGCATGCTTACGGTTGAAGAGGGGATGAAGGTTACGGCGTTTGACAAAGAGCTGGAAGAAAAGCGCAGACTGCTGCTGGAACTGATCCTCTCCGAGCACAACGACGATTGCATCAACTGTACCCGTGACGGTGACTGCGAGCTTCAGGACCTGGCTTTCCGCTACGGGATTGAAACGGGGAAGCGGCGTTTCCCCTCGATCTGGCGGGAGATCACCCAATTTCAGGACGAAGGCTCTCCCGTACTGCTGTACGATTCCACCAAGTGCATCAAATGCGCCCGTTGCATTAAAGCCTGCTATGAAATCCAGGGCAAGGGCGTGTTGAATTTCGCCAACCGCGGTATGGAGACGGTGATCGTCGCCGGCCTGGCGGACTGGAAAGAATCCGAATGTGACGGTTGCGGCGAATGTGTGCAGGCCTGCCCGGTGGGGGCCATTGCAGACAAACCGGTATATGGACAGCGCGTACGGAAAAAAGACGCGGAAAAACATGTTGTTACTACCTGTGCCTATTGTGGAGTCGGCTGTCAGCTCAACCTGTGGGTGAAAGACAACAAGATCATCAAGGTCAAGGGCGAAGACCTGGTTCCCAATTTCGGTGCCACCTGCGTCAAGGGCCGCTTCGGCCTCGATTTCGTGGATAAGAGTGATCGCTTGACCACACCCCTGATCAAGGAAAACGGCAAGTTCCGCGAAGCGGATTGGGACGAAGCCCTTGATCTCGTGGCCCGGCGTTTTTCCCAGATCAAGGAACAGCATGGCCCCAACAGCCTGGCCGGGCTCTCTTCCGCGCGCTGCACCAATGAAGAGAACTTTGTCTTCCAGAAGTTCATGCGCGCCGTGATCGGTACCAACAACGTGGACCATTGCGCCCGCTTGTGCCATGCGTCAACCGTCGCCGGTCTGGCCAGTACTTTCGGTTCCGGTGCCATGACCAACTCCATTGAAGAGTTGGAACATGCGGACGTGATCCTGGTAACCGGTTCCAACACAACCGAAACCCATCCGGTGATCGCCACCCGGATCAAGCGCGCCGTCCTGTTTCACGGCGCCAAATTGATTGTGGTGGATCCACGCAAGATCGACCTGGTCAAGTACGCAACCGTATGGATGCAGCAGCGGAACGGAACGGACGTGGCCTGGATGAACGGCATGATGAACGTGATTCTCAATGAGGGTCTGGAGGACAAAGAGTACATTGCTTCCAGAACAGAGGGTTACGAAGAATTCAAAAAAGTGGTTGAAAAATATACCCCGGAGAGAGTGGAAGAGATCACGGGGATTCCCAGGGAAAAGATCATTGAAGCCGCGCGGGTTTACGCCGGCGCCGACGCAGCCAGCATTGTCTACTCCATGGGTATTACCCAACATACCACGGGCACGGACAATGTGCGTTCGACCGCCAACCTGTCCATGTTGACGGGAAATGTGGGCAAAGAATCCGCGGGCGTCAATCCCCTGCGCGGCCAGAACAACGTCCAGGGCGCCTGTGACATGGGGGCGTTGCCCAATGTCTATCCCGGGTACCAGGCGGTAACCCTACCCGCGGCAAAAGAGAAGTTTTCAGGAGCCTGGGGCCGGGAAATGGACGATAAGGTCGGTTTGACCGTTGTGGAGATGATGAACGCCGCGGCTGAAAAAAAGATCAAGGCCATGTACCTGATGGGTGAGAACCCCATGGTGTCCGATCCCAACCTGAACCATGTCAAGGAAGCATTGGAAGCCCTGGATTTTCTGGTTGTTCAGGATATTTTCCTGACCGAGACCGCCCAGATGGCCGACGTGGTGCTTCCCGTGATGCTTTTTGCCGAGAAAGAAGGCAATTACACCAACACGGAACGGCGGGTCCTCTGGTTGAACAAAGCCGTGGAGGCCCCGGGCAAGTGCCGCGTGGATTGGGAAATCGTGTCCGAGATCGCCCGGCGCATGGGTTATGCGATGAATTACGGTTCCATCAAGGATATCATTGATGAGATCAATGCCCTGACGCCGCAGTATGCGGGAATCACCTACGAGCGCATCATGAACGGTGAACGGTTGCAATGGCCGTGCCCGGATGCCAGTCACCCGGGAACCAAATTCCTGCACAAAGGCAAGTTCGCCCGCGGCAAGGGTCTGTTCTTTCCGGTTGAGTATATTCCGCCGGCTGAATGGCCGGATGAGGCCTATCCTTTCATGCTTTCAACCGGTCGGATTCTCTACCATTACCATACCGGTTCCATGAGCCGGAGGGCGCAGGCGTTGAATGAATACGTTGCGGGTCCCTACATGGAGATGCACGTGCGTGATATGGAAAGAATGAATATCAAGCACGGCGAAGAGGTGTTGGTATCATCGCGCCGGGGACAGATCAAAACCTTTGCCTGGCAAAGCGACCGCGTGGATGAAAAGTCGGTATTTATTCCCTTTCATTTCGCGGAAGCCGCGGCCAACGTGTTGACCAATGACGCCCTGGATCCGGTTGCCAAGATCCCGGAATTCAAAGTTGCAGCCTGTAAGATTGAAAAAATAGGTTAATCCAAAAGGAGGAGACGCATGCAGATGGAGTGCAAGAACCCCGCCACTATTGCTGCTGACCTGGCGAATAGTGTGTGTGTGAAGAAGGTGAAATCCAGTGTGTTCAACCTGACCGTACTGGGAATCCTGGCCGGCGTTTTTATCGGCTTTGGTGCCTGGCTCGCAACCGTAGTCGGCCACGACATGGGGGCCAATCTGGGCTTAGGCATGACCAAGTTCATGATGGGCGCCGTCTTTAGCGTCGGCCTGATGCTGGTGGTCATTGCCGGAGCGGAACTGTTCACCGGCAACAACCTGATCGTATTGAGCGTGTTAGAGAAAAAGGCGAGCTTTGGCGGACTGATGCGCAACTGGTCGATCGTGTATGTTGCCAACCTGGTCGGCTCCGTGTTGCTGGCGCTGATTATTTTTTACGGCGGCTTGTGGAAAATGGGAGGAAATGCGGTCGGGAATTTTGCTATGGGCATCGCCAATGGAAAAGTCGACCTGGCTTTCTGGCCGGCGTTATTCCGGGCCATTGGCTGTAACTGGCTGGTATGCTTGGCTGTATGGATGGCGCTCTCTTCAAGAGACACCGTGGGTAAAGTATTTGCCATCTTTTTCCCCATCATGGCCTTTGTCGCGTCTGGATTTGAGCATAGCATTGCCAACATGTTCTTTATCCCCATGGGCTTGCTGCTCAAGACCGTCGGACTGGCCGGTGTTGACGCTTCTTCCAACTTGAATATGTACGGATTCCTGGTCAGAAACGAAATCCCGGTCACACTGGGCAATATCGTCGGCGGAGCCTTTTTCGTGGCTACGCTGTACTGGTCGGTGTATATCCGCAAACAGAAAGAGATCGCGTAAGTATCGGGGGAACTGAAAAGCGGGAAAGCCTCAGGCTTTCCCGCTTTTTTTTCCATTGTGAACACAAGCGAGGCGAAACATGCAAGAGATGCAGGAAATGTTGGAAATTCAGCGCTACCGCGACGGAAAAATCACGGCCTTGCAGGATGCGGTGGTGGTGGAGCGGCTGGTTTCATTGCGGATCAACAACGAAATCACTATTCATCACTCCATGTCTCCGGCATTGTATAGGGAATTTGCAACCGGCTTTATCTTGACTTCAGGGATGGTCACGTCTCCTGGGGATATATCCCAAGTATTGGTTGATGGGGATACCATCAACGTCCATGTGCGAAACTTACAGGTTCCAAACGCAAGCGGCAAAGGCGTCGGCGGGGGATGGATGCCACTTGATATCACGAAAAAAAAGACTCCTTTGCACCTTCTCCGACTCGATTTAAAAATCCTTGAGAGTTTGTTTGGGGATTTTTCACAGCGTTCAGCGATTTTCCGCCAAACCGGAGGCATTCATTCCGCGGCTCTATCGGACGGGTCCCAGGTAGTCTGTTTTGTTGAGGATATCGGGCGCCACAATGCGGTTGACAAGGTGGTGGGAATGGCGATACTGGCTGGTAAAGACCTTTCCGGCCTGGTGTTGTTGACCAGTGGCCGCATATCAGCTGAAATTGTCAACAAGGCATATCAGGTCCGAATCCCGGGTGTGGTCTCGCATTCCGCTCCCACCAGCCTGGCGGTGCAAATGGGAACGCGATACGGTATGAGACTGGTGGGGTTTTTACGGGGAAACCGTTTTAATATCTATGCATGAACAGCGGCACGGTCTGCCGGGCCCCTGTTCATGGCTGCACATCTGCTGCAGGCTAGAATCCGTAGATCACGCTGAGGATGAGCTGGTTGGTTTTGGCTTTATCGTCCACCTGGAGATAACCACTCATGAAATGGGTGTATTCCAGGCCGAAGGAAACTTTCCCGCCCATGTGGTATTGAATGCCACTGAAAATACAGTTGGTGTTTTGAAGCGTGGCCAGGCCCAATTGTTCATTTTCGGTCAGGTTCTCAAAAGCGTAACCCAGCCATAGGCTGGCCTTTTTCAGTTTGTACAGGATTTCCGCCCAGAAACTCATTACTTTCACGCCATCAAAAGCGTTGTTAGGTGTATCCTGAAAAACTCCGGCCCGTGAAAGGAATACCGAGAGATTCTCGCCCATGCCGAATTCGCCCCGCACGATCAACTTGTCTGTTGCCGGGATGATCCAGTCCAGGCTGATTCCCGCGATGTTTACATCTGATTCTACGCCGAATGTGCTATGGCGGTCCTTGCCATAGGCTGTGGAAAGACCCAGCTTGGTTTGTTTCTTGTTACCGAGGGTTAGTCCCAGTCTGGCCTGGAGGATGGGCATGCCGGTTGCGATGGCGCCCGGCACCGTGGGGTCATTCAAACTCAAGGCGAAATTAAAATTTTCCTGCGTCACGGTGATGCGGAGCTGGGCCCGGCGGAATCCCAGGTTTCCCGTGTTCCACATGTAGCCGTTGGTCATCATGGTTGTGGGGCCGAGAGGAGAGAACAGGTCCCAGAACTGACCGGCCAGGACGGTGACGGTTCCTTTGGAGAGGGTCAGATAAGCGTGACGGGTGCGAAACTTCATCTGGTTGCGGTTGGCACCATCAAACAGGTCCAGCTCAAGCGTACCCTTGACCTTCCAATCTCCGGGGATTTTGGGCCCGACGATGTTCAAGCCGAAGCGGCTGTTCATGGCGGTGAAACCGGTGGCGTTGTCGCTGCCGGCCACGGCGAAACGGGGAGCGATCAGGCTGTTGGTCGGGTTGTCCTGGAAGGTGGCGTCAAATTTAAAGAAACCATACAGATCAACCTTGTACATCTCCGTGTCCACGAGTTTGATCGCGGCTAGCCCGGGAGAAACAAGGCTGATGAAAAGAATCGGGGCCAGACAATACAGAAGCAAGCGTTTCTGATACATGACTTTCTCCACTGCAATTTGTTGTTTGATATTGAATGCAATAATAACTCAAGTTTGCCCTGATGGCAAGGGCATGTTCGACTCATATATCCCGGAATCGAACAGAGGAAATGGCGGTTGCCCTCGAAAACGTTTTTCATTATAATCTGGCTCTCAATGAGCGAAATCTCAAATAAATTGCACATTCTGGGTTAGAGAGATGCGGCAGAAAAAATCCGTTACCTGTGCCATCCTGGCTGGAGGCGCCAGCAGGCGGTTTGGAGAAAACAAGCTGGCTTTGGAGTTCTGTGGCAAGAGCTTCCTGCAACACATTGTCGCTACTTTGACCGCAGTCTCCGAAAACATCATTGTAGCTGGGGAGAATTGTGAAAATTTGAATGTGGCGCCATACCTTTGTTTTTGTGATCGTTTCGCACTTCATGCATCGATTGTCGGAATTCATACAGCGCTGTGCCACGCTCCGACGGAGGCCGTACTGGTTGTGGCCGGAGATCTGCCGTTACTGAAAGTAGAGTTGCTGCAACTCTTGATCTCGCGGTTTTTTTCCACTAAAAGTGATGCAGTTGTTCCAGTCGTGAACAACTACATGGAACCCCTGGTGGCCGTGTATGCCAGGAAAAACCGAGCGGTAATCGAGGAGAACATTTACCAGCGAAAACTAAAAATCGCAGATTTTATCGGTCGTATCAATACTTCTGTCTTATCTGAGAAAGAAGTTAGGGCCGTGGATCCCGAATTACAGTCTTTTTTGAATATCAATACGCCGCATGATTACCGCAAATTGCTCGATAAGTTTTCTACTGCCGATAAAGCATGAAAAGCCGAGGCAATGCTTTGCGGATTGTGTCCGGCGCGGGCTGTTAACGCGGGCTTGACATAGCAACCTATCGATACTATGCTATCGATAATGCAATTGCGGAGTTACAGTTGGCAAAAAACAAAGTACCAAAAGTATCGGTACCGGTCATGCGCCGTTTGCCGGTGTACCACCACTTCCTGACCGGATTGGCTGAAAAGGGAATTGAACGGGTTTCTTCTACAACAGTGGCCCATCAATTCGGTTATGATCCCATCAAAGTTCGCAAAGACCTGGCCTTGACCGGCGCGGTGGGACGCCCCCGGGTCGGATTTGTCACCCGTGACCTTTTGAAGCACATTGAAGCATTCCTGGGATGGAGTCAATCCCAGGAGGCGGTACTTGCCGGATGCGGCGCCCTGGGATCAGCCCTGCTGGGGTACGAGGGGTTTTCCCAATGCGGTTGGGAGATCCTGGTAGCGTTCGACAAAAATCCCGATCGCGTGGGATCCCGAATTCATGGCAAGCCGGTGATGCCGCTGGAAAGCCTTTCCGAAGTCTGCCGCCGCATGAAGGTTCAAGTTGGCATTATCACAGCGCCGGCAAAATCAGCCCAGAAAATCGCGGACATGATGGTGGATGCCGGTCTGCGGGGAATTTGGAACTTTGCGCCCACATCGGTGCAGGTGCCCGAAGGCGTGATTCTTCAACAGGAAAATCTGTTGGCTTCACTCACCATTCTGGGGTTGAAACTGAAGTTCATGAAGTCCGAGCAAAAACCGGGTCTGGTGATAGATGAGTAACCCGGTTGCAATGGCAAATATGTCTTTTTCATGGTATCATATTAGCAGGCTGAAGAGTGCGGATGTGTTCATGGATCGCAGAGATCTGCTAAAAAAAAGCACAAATTACGTTCCCAAAGTTCAGTCCCGGCTGATTCCGTAAAGGAGGTGCAACCATGTCGTTACTGAATGCCAGACAATTGGTCCGTCAAGCTATTCGGCTGGAAGAAAACGGCGAACGCTTTTATCGCCGCTGGACGGAGCGGGCCGACGATCCTGATAACAAGGAATTTTTTCTCTATCTGGCCGACGAAGAAGTCAAGCACCGCCGTCTTTTTGAAAATCTGGCGGAAGAGGTGTCGGACTGTCCCATGGATACCGAGGTTTACGGCGAATACATGGCCTATATGCAGGGGTTTGTTGACGACACCCTGTTCAACGAAAAGGTGTACGGCGGCGAAATGGAAAAGATCAACACCCTGCCGGAAGCCGTTGAGTTCGCCATGCGCCAGGAACTCGATTCCGTGCTTTTTTACCTGGAACTCAAAACCTTCGTCCCCTCCGCGCAGGAAGAGATGATTGAGGCCATCGTTAAAGAGGAACGCTGCCACTACGCCAGCCTGTTGAAGTTCAAACGCGACCTGAATGCCTGAACTTCGATTTTTGTCTATGGGTTAATCAACTGTCGTCATTGCGGTTGCCCGGGGATTGGTATATAATCGCACTTACGGGAAACCAAGTTGATCCGCAAAATCATACTGATGCTTTTTGTTGCCGTGATGCTTTACGGGTGCGGCTATCGCCTTTCCGGGACCGGAGCCTTTCTGCCCGGGCACGTAAAGACCATCCTTATCCGCAATTTCGAGAACGAGACCAGTCGTTACCAGGCTGAGCAATTCGTAACTTTCGCGGTGCGGGATGAGTTTATCCGTCGTGTGCGCCTGAAAATGGTGGAAGGTATGGATGAGGCGGATGCCGTTCTGGAAGGCAGGATTATCTCTTTTACCGTGACTCCGGTTTCGTACTCCGAGTCCGCCGCCGACAAGTTTCAGGTTAGTATTGTGCTCGATATTCGGCTCATGGATCTCAAGGAAGGCCGGGTCTTGTTTGAGAACCGGCATCTGCGTTTCGTGGACGCCTATGAAGTCGATTCCGCCGATTTCTTTTCCATGGAGACTGAATCGCTGCAGCGCATATCCCGGGCTTTCGCCGTATCCGTCGTAACCTCAATCCTGGAAGATTTCTGATGTCCCCGGAGGGATTCTTTTCGTTTCTCCAGAAAATCAACCGCCGTCAACCTCCGCCGCCCTTTACCATCCTGTCGGGATTTCATGAATTTCTGGGTGAGTGGGTGATCCAGGCGTATATTCAGACCTTTCTGGAGGACCCCACCGATTTCAACTTTCGCCGTTACTATCTGGAGAGTGATGAAAATACTGGCTGGGGAGACGTGGTGGAAGAAGCCCGGACCGCCAGTTTTTTTATCCAGTCACGCAAAGTGATCGTGGCCACGGTAAGGGACCCGCGTCGTATCTCCCTGGCAAAGGCCGACCAGGAACTTCTGCGGCAATACCTGGAAAAGCCCTCTTCTCATTCCCTTATTATTCTCTACATTTCCCTGGCACTCACTCCGGATGACTATAAACAACTGCGCAAGGGCAAATTGGCGACCCTTTTTAAACATCTGGATTCTCCCGCCACCCGGGTGGTGAACCTGGACGGCATTCGCGACAGCGATGTGTCGGCCTTTATCCGCAACCGCCTCAAGGAGCGCAACATACGCATTACCACGGGAGCCCTTGAGCGGTTGCAGGAGATCCTGGGGGAGAGATTTGTGACTTCCATTCAATGGATCAACCAGTTTGAGACCTGGGCGCGTGAAGAAGGCGTGATCGATATCCCGGACGTGGATCACATGATTAGCGGAGTGGATCCCCATTCCATCTGGGACCTGACCGACGCCGTTGAACAGGAAAATGCCGTCGCATACTTGAAGGTCCTGCGTTATCTCTTTGCCAACGGCGTGAAACCCGCCATGGTGATCGGCACCCTGGTGACCTATTACAACAAGATTTTCACCGCCCGTTTTCTGTTGCGCCAGCACCGGTCGACGGCGGAAATCGGAAAAATTCTGCAACAACCCTCTTTTTTTCTGGAGCGTTTCATTCACACGGTGCGTCGGTTTTCAGACAACCGCCTGGGTCGAATCCTGGACTTGATCTACCGCATGGATTTTGAGTCCAAAACCGGGGGAGAAGAGGCGGCCCGACTGCTGTTGCAGCAGTTCATTTTCCAGTTGCGCGCCCGCCGGAACCATGGTTAAGCGGTTTTTCGGGCCGGCTGTGGTTGCTTTTTTGCTGGTGCTCATGGTCTTTACCGGTTGTGGACGCCGTTACCGGACACCGCAGTTGGCTCCTCCAGGCCAACAGGGGCACGCTTCCGTTGTGATACGGTTTGTGGCTGAAACACGGACGGAGCGCCAGAAAGGCCGTGTTGTACTGGATACAGACGGACGTCGTGCGCGCATGCTGTTTCTCAATCCCTTGAACCGCGTGGTGATGGACCTTCACGTAGAGCTTGACCGGGCAACCCTGGTGAATCGCGGCCGGAAGCGCTATTGGCGCGGTGATTTCAGAGAATTGATCCGGCGTATCTGGCAGTTGCGCCTGGAATTCGCGGATTTGCGCCGACTGCTGTTTGACGCGGTTGCGCCCCGGGCCTTGACCCGGCAAGCCGGGCTTCGGGTGCAGGTGGAAAGGGACACGGACTCGGGATTGCCCGTGATGGTGCAGATCACGGATGGAATCGCGCAGTTGAGGATAACCGTGTTGCGCCGCCGGCGGGTGGCCGGCGTCCTCGATTCCCCCCGTTCCCTGGAATCCCTGGTGCAGGCCGACCTGGAGGAAGTGATCAGCCATGAAGACTGATGCCTCGGTGCACCTGCAATCCTTTGCCAAAATCAACCTGGGATTGGAAATCCTGGGCCGCCGGCCCCGGGACGGCTATCACCTTTTGCGAACGGTCTTTCAGACCATTGATCTGTGCGACGACATCCGGGTGACGCCGCAAAAGGAACGGATCTGTTCGGTTGAAGGGGATTGGCCCGGAGTGAAATGGGGCGGTGACAACACCATTTCCCGGGCATTTCGGGTTCTGGATCGTGAGTACGGATTGCCTCACGGTTTTCACGTGCGTGTAAAAAAACGCATTCCGCCGGGATCGGGACTGGGGGGAGGCAGCGGCAACGCCGCGGTCTGCCTGCTCCATTTCGCGGCCAGTTGCAGCCTGGATGCGGGGATGCCGGCCTTGGCACAAGTGGCTGCTGTTGTGGGCGCGGACGTGCCCTTTTTCCTGGCCGGCGGCACGGTTCTCGCTGAGGGAATCGGCGAACAGATGACCTTGCTGGAGGATGTGCGGGTACCCTCGCTGGTGGTGGCTCTTCCCGCCGTGGAAGTGTCCACGGCTCGGGTTTACCGCGGCTTTGGCTTGACAAGCAGGCAGGGAGAAAGTAAAATAGAAGCCTTTTTAAGGACCGGACAACTGACGGGTCTTGAAAACGACCTGGAAGCGGTAACGTTTGGATATTATCCGGAGGTTCGGACGGCCAAGGAGGCCATCAGCACGGCCGGATGCGGATTCGTGGCCATGAGTGGCAGCGGAGGCGCCGTGTTCGGTATTCCGGATCCGGGCCCTTCCCTGGAACGATACTTGCGGGGGGTCCGCCTGGTTCGGTCCCGCTTCGTAACCCGGAAAGAGTACCAGGAACGGATTGGGGCGTGGCCAAGCGGTAAGGCACCGGTTTTTGGAGCCGGTATTCGGAGGTTCGAATCCTCCCGCCCCAGCTTGACCCGTTCAGGCAGGTCAGAATGAAGAGCAAAAACAACTTTTTGGTTTTTTCGGGATCCGCGAATCCCGGCCTGGCGCAGAGCATCGTCTCCCATTTGGGTTGCGAACTGGCGGATTGCACCCTCACCACTTTCTCTGACGGTGAGATCCGTTTTCAGAGCCATGAAAACGTGCGTGGCGCCGATGTGTTTATCATCCAGTCCCTGTCCGGGGATATCAATTTTCACATCATGGAATTGCTGCTCATGGCGGATGCCCTGAAACGCGCTTCCGCCAAACGCATCACTGCGGTCATCTCCTACTACGCGTATGCCCGCCAGGACCGTAAGGACCGGCCCCGTGTACCCATTTCCGCGCGTTTACTGGCGGAATTGCTTGAAACCGCGGGATTTTCGCGGATATTGACCATTGACCTGCACGCCAACCAGATCCAGGGATTTTTCAATGTGCCGGTGGACAACCTGATGGCCTTGCCCATTTTCGTGTCTTACCTGCGTGAAGAAGCGGATCTGAATTTGAAAAACCTGGTCATTGTGTCACCGGATGCGGGCGGTGTCGAACGGGCGCGCCTGTTTGCCCGGCCCCTGCACGCGCGCCTGGCCATTGGAGACAAGCGGCGCTCCGGTCCCAACGTGGCCGAAGTGATGCACATTATCGGTGAAGTCGACGGTTGCGACGCCATTGTGGTGGATGACATCGTGGATACGGCCGGCACCATGACCCAGACCATTCGGGCCATTAGGGAAAACGGCGCCCGCCGCGTATTCGCCGCCTGCACCCACGGAATCTTTTCCGGAAAAGCCTTGCAACGGCTGACCGACTCCCCCCTGGAAAAGATCTTTGTGACCGATACCATTGCCCAGGAAGCCAATCTGCGTGCCAATAACAAGATCCAGGTTCTTTCCGTGGCGCAACTGTTTGCGGATGCCATAGCCAGCATCCGTGATGAGACATCGGTATCCAAGTTGTTTTTGATATAGATCAGCACTGTTAACGAGGAGCATTCAATGCAAGACATTATTGCCATCAAGGCGGAGCCCCGCGAACGATTGGGGAAGGGTATTGCCAAAAAACTGCGCCATAGCGGCCGCGTTCCCGCGATCATATACGGCGGAAAAGAGGAATCGATCCCGATTTCCATCAGCCGGGAAGATCTCAAATCCATCCTGAAATCCGACAAAGGCATCAACTCCTTGCTTCGTATTGAGCGGGAATCCATTGTTGTGGACGCCATGCTCAAGGAGGTCCAGTACGATTACCTGCAGGAGACGCCGATTCATGTGGATCTGATCCGTATCGACCTAAACAAACCCGTGGTGATCAGCGTTCCTATCGCCATTGTCGGCGAAGCCATCGGCATCAAGGAAGAGGACGGCATATTTGATTTCGTGACCCGCACCCTGGAACTGCGTTGCCTGCCGAACCGGATCCCCCGCGAGATCACCGTTGATGTGTCCGAACTGCACGCGGGAAGCTCCATTAAAGTGGAGGACCTGCAATTCAGTGAAGACGTCGAAATGCTGGCCGACCCGCGTTCCGTGATCTGCGCCGTAACCGCCAAAACCGCTGAAGAAGAGGTCGTGGTAGAGGAAGAAGAACTCGTGGAGGGCGAAGAAGCCGCGCCCGACGAGGGCGAGCCTGAGTCGGAAAGCGAGTAGAGGGAGGCGTGCATCACTGTCTTTGTGGGCCTGGGCAATCCCGACCCGGCATACCTCAATTCACCGCACAATGTCGGTTTTCAATCCGTTCTGCGTTTGCACGAATTGCTTGGCAGCGACGAACCGCTCGATCTGGGAACCGTGGTTCTGCGGCGGGGAACACATGCAGGGCAGCCCTTTGTACTTGCCCGGCCACTCACCTGGATGAACGATTCCGGGCGCGGGGTGGAATGTCTGTTGCGCTACCTGGAGGCGGACGTGTCTGATTTGGTGGTCATCACCGATGATATCGACCTGCCATTGAGTGAAATCCGTATTCGCGCCGAAGGCGGTGCGGGTACGCATCGCGGCATGCGATCTCTGGTGCAAACCCTGGAGCGAAAGGATTTTGCCCGGATCCGTATCGGTATTTATCCCGATGATTCTGCGCCGGTGGACCTGGCCGCCTACGTGTTGGCCCCTTTGCAGGGAGACGCTCGGAAGAAACTGGAAAAAGGCGTGGAACGGGCCGTTTCCGCCGCGCGGGAACTGCTCGAAAGCCGGAACATCCAGGCTGTGATGAATCGCTTCAACCGCCGAAGTCGCCGGGAATCAAACCCCGGTCCGAATACACTCTTTGCTCCCCCGGATGGGGGGGGCTGCCGGTCCCTCACCGGGACCGGAGCGGCGCATGCCGCCTCAATCCAAAAGGAGGATGAATGCAACGATCGTATGAAATCGGGTTCATCGTAAATCCCGATGCAACCGAAGAGGAAGTCAAGAAGATCAATGACCTTGTGGTTTCCCTTGTGGAAAAGAACGAAGGCAAGGTGGACAAAGTAGACGAGTGGGGCAGGCGCCCGCTCGCTTATCCCATCGAGGATCATGCGGAAGGGATCTACACTTTTGTCAACGCCACCATGGACGGCGGCAATGTTGCGGAACTGGAAAAACGCATCAAGTTAAGCGAAAAGGTGATGCGCTACATTATCATGCGTTTGGATGATCGTTTGCGCAAAAGCAATCGCTTGGTAAAGAAGTGGAAGCGCAATGATGAACGCCGCTCCCGCGAACCGAACCGGGACCAGGATGGTGATGATCGCAGGCGTGAACCCCGGAGCAGGGATCAACAGGAGGATAGCGATGGCAAATAGACCCCAACCCCAACGTCGAAGCAATAAAAAGTTTTATTTTTCGCGCAAAAAATTCTGTGTGTTCTGTAAGGACCGGGTCCAGTTCATTGATTACAAGAACTACAAGCCCCTGGAACGTTTCATGATGGAGACGGGCAAGATCGTTCCATCCCGGGTGAGCGGCGTGTGTTCCTACCACCAGAAACAGTTGACCAAGGCCATCAAGCGGGCGCGTCATATGGCGCTGCTCCAGTTTGCCGAGTCCAGGAGGGGTTGACATGAAGGTATTGCTGACTAGAGAAGTCGACAAACTTGGAATCGTGGGAGATGTGGTGGATGTGAAGCCCGGCTATGCCCGGAATTTCCTTTTGCCCCGGGGGCTGGCGCTGAACGTGACTCCCCACAACGTCGCCCTTATGGAACGCAGGAAAATCAAGTACTTGAAGGAGTTGGAATCCCTGCGTGAGAAGGCGGAAGCCCAGAAGGAATCCCTGGAAGCCGTGCTCCTGGAATTCGAACGCAAGGCCGGGGAGAACGGCGTTTTGTTTGGATCCGTTACCACCACGGACATAGAGACATACCTGGCGGAGAAAGGATTTGAAGTGGATCGCAAACGCTTTCACCTGCCTGAAGCCATCAAGAAAGTGGGTGAGTTCACCTGCCTGTTCAAATTGCATCCGGAAGTAACCGCTGAAATGCGCATTAGAGTGAAGCCTGAAGGCGAGATGGAACCTGTGGCCGTGACGGAGGAACCGCAAACGGCAGCGGATGAACCCAATACCGAAGGTGCTAAGCCGGAGGAGATTGAGGAACAATCCGCGGATTCCGACGAAAAATCGCAAAGCGACAGCGAAGATTTAACCGGGGATTGACAATCGTTCCCTCCGCCGCGGCACTGTCGCCGTGGCGGAGGGGTACGGCCCAGGCCGAGACAAGGGAGGGAAGCCAATGCCGGATGGCAGTCAGTCGGGACTGATTCCCGCCATGCCGCACGACGAGTTTTCCGAGCGTGCTTTGCTGGGAGCTATGCTCATTGACAATCGCTATGTCAATGAGGTGTTTTCTGAGATCAATTCCGATGACTTTTACCGTGAATCCCACCGGGTGATCGCCGCGGCCGTGGATTACTTGGTCAACAAAGGAAAAACCGCGGACATGATCACCGTGTCCGGCCTGCTGAAAGGCCGCCGGCAATTAAAAATCGCCGGGGGTTATGATTACATCGCTTCCGTGGTGGACGGCATTCCGGAAAAGCTGGATATCGCTGAATATGTCCAGGTGGTCAAGGATCGCTCCGCGTTGAGGCAGATCATGCAGACCTCCCTGGGCGTGATCGATCAGGGGGCGCAGACTCCGCATGAAGGATCGGAGGCGGTGCTGAACCGCTTGCAGGAATCGATTATCAAGATCTCTGAGAGCCGGATCAAACGAGGCTTTCACCCCATGCAGGAATTGGTTCCCGCCACTGTTGAGTTGGTTAACCGCATCCAGAAACACGGGGAAAGCGAAGGCTTGAAAACAGACCTGACGGAACTGGATAACATGACCGCGGGATTTCATCCCGGCGACCTGATCGTAATCGCCGCCCGCCCCTCCATGGGAAAGACCGCGCTTGGGCTTAATGTGGCTGCACGCATGGCCATCAAGTACGAAAAAACCGTGGGGTTTTTTTCAATCGAGATGGCAAGGACCCAGATCATCATGCGCCTGCTGGCTCTGGAAGGCCGGGTTTCCATGGCCGCCCTGCGTACGGGCAAACCACGCCTGACTCAGAAGGAGTGGGCCGACCTGGAACTGGCCGCCACCAACCTGGGCCGGGCCGGATTGTATATCGATGATTCCCCCAGCCTTTCCATTGTGGAAATGAAGACGCGGGCGCGGCGCTTGAAGAACGAGCGGGGCCTGGATATCGTGTTTGTGGATTATCTACAACTGCTTAAAGTGGGTGCGGACATGGTCCGCCGCAGCGATTCGCGCGCCCAGGAAGTGTCTGCCATTAGTTCGGCCTTAAAAGAGATGGCCAAGGAACTGCAGATTCCCGTAGTGGCGCTGGCCCAGTTGAACCGCTCACCGGAAACCCGCGGTACACGTCGCAGTGAAGGTCCCAAGTATCAGTTGTCTGACTTGAAAGAGAGCGGCGCTATTGAACAGGACGCGGACCTGGTGATGTTTCTCCACCGCGAGGAACAGAACGATCATGACACGGAGCGCAAGGGAGAAGCCGACCTGATCGTGGCCAAGCAGCGCAACGGTCCCACCGGGCGTATTGTGCTCACTTTTATCGACAAGTACACCAAGTTCCTGAATTATCAGCGTGCTCCGGGAATGCCGGATACCGAAGTTTTCTAGCCTTTACTTCGCGACAATCCCCGCTCGAATTGCAGGTAAATGACTATGGGCAAGCGGCGAGTGGCAAGGGGCAGGAGCAAAGTCGAAAGTCTAAAGTTGAAAGTAAAAGCACCAGGCAAGTGGCGAAGGTAGGGAACTCCTGGGAGGACTCGTAGAAGGTAGAACGTAGAAAGTAGAAAAAATCGGACTGTCGTTGAGGTTTCTTGCCTTTACTTTCGACTTTCAACTTTCGACTGCCTGTCTCCTGTCACCTGATACCTGTCACCTTTTTTCAACTTTCCAACTCTTCAACTTTTTTTTTAAAACTCCGCCTCCTCTTCCAGGCTGACCTGTTCCACCGCGTAATGGGTCTGCCCGTCATAAGTAGAAAACATCACATCCTCGACCACGGGGATTACCTCTTTGGAACTGGTTGTGATTGGAGAGCGATTGGCCTGGAGAACCGGTTGGGTGGATGAATGAGGCAGGGACAATGCCAGAGCGAAAACAAAACCCAGCGCCGCGGAAACCACGATTGTGGTCACGGTCACGCGCCGCCTGCGCCGACAGGATTCAATGCGGGAAAACACCCTTTCTTCAAAGCCCTCGGACAGGGGGTGATCCATTTCCTGCCGGCTGAACAATTCTTCCATGCGGTTCATTCCATACCTCCGTTCATCAATGCCCCGGCCAGGCCATTCCGGGGCAGGGCGGTTTCTCTGGTGATGCCATCCTCTTGCAACATGGTCCGCAGGCGCTGCTTGGCCCGGAAGACCAGGGTTTTGACCGTACCGACGGGCTTGTTGGTCATGGCGGCGATCTCCTTAAAGGAAAAGTTATCCAACTCTTTCATCACCAGGGGGATGCGGTACTTTCCAGGCAAGCGTGATAGCAATCCCGCCAGGGTGATCTCGTCTTCAACGGTCGGGATCACCGCCGCTGTTCCTTCGCTCACTTCTTCTAAAGAGAGCCAGTGACGAATGCGTTGGCGCCGAAACTCATTGCGCGCCAGGTTGGTGGCGATGGTGTAAATCCACGCCTTCAAATTGTCTGTGCGCAGGGTATGCGCTTTGAAATACACCTTGACAAAGGTATCCTGGGTCAGCTCTTCCGCCAATTCAGGGTCTTTCACCAGAACGCGCAGGTAGTTGTAGATCTTTACCTTGAATAGGTCCATTACGCGCACCAAGGCCTTGCGGTCACGGGCCTTTAACTCTGAGATCAGGTCTGTCATGTCCGACACTGATTTATTAGACGTAGATACGGATCATCTGGTTTCACCGGAAGAAAGTTGAAAAGTTGGGTTCTTTTACGTTTCGTGTGGGTTTGGGGGTTATACTTATTTGAAAAAATGATAAGGCTGCATGAGAGTACCCTTTCGGGCACAAATCACCGCTCACCACTTCGGTTCGGACCCATGCGGTCTTCGGCGGACTAAAATGACCCCGGTGGTTATTTGGGATGTAATCCGGGGCATCATTTTACCTTCGGTCGTCCTGCCTCAGCCTATGGGGCCCCGGAACCTGCCGTTTGCGTTCGCTTATGCTTTATGCCCTGCGGGTATGTATGCCCTCTGGGTACTCATCACAACAATTTCTCGCTCATCATCTATGCGGATTTACCCACACGAA